>MDTF01018026.1_pt1 | contig 12666 bp, 14 predicted proteins | sample 811191 | NCBI WGS metagenome assembly MDTF01 (sample SAMN05326649, study PRJNA326480) | marine metagenome | isolation source: seawater | place: Southern Ocean | collected 2011
AAATTATCGCTTTTTTAGTTATGGGGATGCAATGTTTATTGAACAAAAATCTACAAACAATGACTAACAATTTATTAACATTAGGAAAAAACATGCTCAAAAATATACTTATATTAGTTTACTTAACAATTTTAAATTCCAGTTATACATATGCTGAAATAAATAAAGATGCTGAATTTGTTTTTAAAATAAATCTTACAAAAAAACCAACTACAAGGCCTCAGACAGTTGCTTATGTTCCGGTTGAAAAAAAATATTATGTTGCAGATGGCGGCTTGGCTGCTCGCGGTTCTGACTATGAGGCACCAATATCAAAATCTCTTATTCACACCTTCGATGAAGCTGGGAAATATATAGAGTCCACGAGAGCTGGCTTTGATAACCGGTCAATTTATTTTAATGAAAAAACTTTCAAACTGGAAACAATTACATACAATGTTTCCACTGCTGCAGGATTTGCACCAATGACAGGTATATTTTCATTGGAATTAGATGAAAAGGGTCTATTGACTGCAAAATCAGATGTTGTTTCTCAGCCTTCAGCGTCATTTGGGAGTGCGGGGACAATGCCAACTTATGATTCAAAAAATAACCTTTATTATGCAAAGCAAGAAAACTCTAATCGGGTTTTTGTATTAGATGGAGAATCAAAACAATTAAAAAAAGAAGTTAAATTAGATTTTGATACACCTAAGGTGATGCATCATGATGTTGCCTCACATTTCGTAGCATTTACAGGGAAAACTGGCGAAGAACTAATTTTATTAGATATCGATCATAAAAGATTTCTTATATACAACAAGGACGGAAAGTATCAAGGATCCAGTGCACTTCCTAAAACTTTAAAAATTAGAGCACAAAATCATTTTAATGGTCTAGGTTATACATTAAATGGTTACTACTTTGTATACTTAGATTCTGATGGTGAATTTGGAAGCTACCATGCTTACAAAGTCCTAAAATAACTCTTTATCAATCTAACAGTCATAAGCTTTCGATAGATAGAAGAGCCCTAAAATTGCCACAACAAGCCCGATAGGTATAGAGTAAATAAATAAATCTAATGGGTTTTTATTTATCTGGCTAGAAATTGCATTATATAAAATACATGCAGTCCAACAGAAAATAAATGCCAAAGGTACAATAATGAGAGAATAGTCACATATTTCAATTCCTTTATCAATCTGCGAGATAGTGTGGTGACTTGTTATTGAACTGTATATTGGATCCATTAAATCCAACGTATTATTTTAAGTATTCTTTAAGGGATGGTAAATCAATTAACTCAGACTTTTCAGTATCTCTCTTTTTATATTCTACTTTCTTTGCTTCAATCGTTTTATCACTTATCGTTATCCGATGGGGTACCCCCAATAATTCTGCCTCACTGAACATTACACCCGGTCTTAACCCCCTATCATCTAAAAGAACATCAAAGCCTAAGCTTATTAATTCATTATAAATAGAGTCTGTTGCTTTCTTAACTTTCTCACTTTTGTCATATCCAATTGGTGTAAGAATTATTTCGAATGGAGCAATGGAGATTGGAAATATAATACCTCTTTCATCATGTCCTTGCTCTATTGCTGCAGCCACAATCCTTGAAACACCAATGCCATAACAACCCATTAATAAGGGTTTAGACTGACCTGATTGATCAATAAATTCTGCTTTCATAGCATCAGAATATTTTGTTCCTAACTGAAAGATATGTCCTACTTCAATTCCGCGGCATGTTTTTAGCTTGTCTCTATCAGGATGATTCTTAGCTACTTCACTATTAGCAGCAAAGTCTGTCTCCTCGCTATAAACAAGCTCATCCTCACCAGAATCAGCTAAAACATGAAATTCATGTGAACCATCGCCACCTATTGCACCATTATCAGCCTGAACGGCTCTAAAATTCAACCCTATAGTTTCAAATATTTCACTATATGTTTCATACATTTTTTTATAAGTTTTTTTTTAAACAATCAATGTCTTTATGAAATGAATATGAATCCTTCATCAAAAATTCTCTTGCACGCATAACGCCAAACCTGGGCCTTATTTCATCTCTAAACTTAGTTTGTATCTGATAAAAATTAATAGGTAGCTGCTTATAGCTATTAATTTCTTTTCTCGCAATATCGGTTATAACTTCCTCATGCGTAGGTCCAAAACAAAAAAGGCGATCATGCCTATCTTTTATTTTAAGCATTTGGGGGCCGAAGACATCCCATCGATCAGATTCTTCCCAAAGTTCTGATGGCTGAATTGCTGGCATAAGTAACTCAATTGCATCAGCTTTATTCATTTTTAATCTAATTATAGATTCAATTTTTTTTAATACTCTCAGTCCCATTGGCATCCAACTATAAAGACCTGATCCTAGACGACGAATCAAGCCTGCACGAATCATTAATTTGTGACTAATTAGTTCTGCCTCAGCAGGCGCCTCTTTAAGAGTAGAAATATAGAATTTAGATGCAAGCATAATTATATTTTTATTGCTTTCTTGAGTTTAATAATTGTTTGATATCTTGCCATAATTTTTTCTTTTTCTCTGGCTTTTCAACCATTTCTTTTAACGAAATAGACGAAATGTATGGAATAGTTAAATTCTCTTTATTTATTAGCTTGTCTAACCCCTGTTCAAGAAATATTAAATACTCAGAACGCTCCATTTCATTTACAACCTCAAGCTCTTGGATTACCTTTAAAGGCTCTAGCTGACTTAATTTATCAGATAAAGTATCTAAATAGCTAGTAATTCTTTTTAAAAGCTCCAACTCCCTAAGGTCAGACGAATTAAAAATTGGTGCTAAAAATAAAATATTCCGATTATCTAATCTTATTTTTTTTTGATAAGTTGTAGGTAAATTAGTAGGTGCTTGATCTCGGTGAGTCTCATTTTTTTTGGGATGAGTTATCCATATGGGACTCAACCCAAGCTCATCATAGATTAATGACTCATTTATTATGTCCTTATTCATATAGCTAAACCCATTAAAATTGCATCTTCTTTGCCATCTCTAATTTGATAATAATTATTTCGCACACCTATTTCGTTGAATCCATTTTTTTCATACAATCGAATTGCTGACGAATTAGATTTTCTCACTTCAAGAAAGATATTAGTAATATTTTTTTTCTTACATTCACCGAAAATATCTTTAAGTATAAGCCCTCCAAAACCTTTTTTCTGTAGCCCTGGCTTTACAGTTATATTTAATAACTGGAACTCATCAGCCGCAAACAAGCCAATGTAATAACCGATAATATCATTTCCATTCTTTAGAACCCTAAATAAGTTCTTAGCATCACATGAGTCAGTAAAATTTTTTCTGGTCCATGGCGTTAAATGGGATCTTTGTTCAATTTCAATAATTTCAACTAAATCTTCTTTTGAAAAAAAATATACTTTATTATCTTGTTTCATCTAAAATATTATTTATGATTAAGTCTTTCTTTAGTAGTTTGAGCTACCTTATTTCTAATATAAATTGGCTCAGCATTTTTTAAACTAAACCCTTTCCCAAATTCGCCAATAGAGAGAGTGCCGATTGCTGAGGCTAATAAACATTTGCCTTCAAAATACTCTAGCTCAATATCGTTATACTGAGATTTAAATTCCTCTTTATAAGGAATCAATCCAGAACCAATAACTATAGCTTTTTTTATTTTTGGTAGTTTAGGCAATTCCGTTGGGTTAAAAAGTCCTGGTTCTATATAAGAAGTTATAACGTCATTTTTATTTTGATATATCCCTAAATAAACTTGACCCATTCTTGCATCAATACACGAAATAGAATTTTCATGTTTTGATAATAATGCCAAAGCCTCAAGTGTATTAATACCAATGATTGGTAAGTTATTTGCATAGGCAATACCATAAGCAATGCCGCAAGCAACCCTGATACCTGTAAATGATCCAGGGCCTGCACCAAAAGCAATAGCATCTATATTTTGTATCTTTAAATTACTTTCTCTTAGTAATATTTTTATTTCTGGAAGAAGATTTCCAGAATAATCTTTACCTGATGGAAAGTTTTTCTCAGTAATCATCTTCCCTTCTATCAAAGCAATTGAAATGGTCTCAGTACATGTATCTATAGATAATATTTTCATTAGTTCATTATAAGTGTTTTAAGAATTCTATTACATCATCTTTCTCTCTCGTTCTTTTAAAATCGGGAAGACTCTGCCAAAACTTTCTTCCATAAGGTTTGGATACAATTCTTTGATCGCAAATCATTAACACCCCTTTATCTATCTCGTCACGTATCAGTCTTCCTGCTCCCTGTTTAAGTGAGATGATTGCTTTTGGTAGTTGAAAAGTCATAAATGCATTAATACCTTTAGCTGTTAACATATTAATTTTTGATTCAAATATTGGGTCCCCAGGAGACTGGAATGGAAGTTTGTCAATAATTACCAATGAAAGATCTGAACCCCTTACATCCACTCCCTCCCAAAAACTAAAAGAACCAATTAAAATTGCATTACCATAATCCTTGAATTGCTCTAATAATTTTGTTTTAGAACCAGTGCCTTGAGTAAGAATTGGGTAACTAATATTGTTATTTTTAAATTCGTCTTTTAATAAACTAGTTATTTCATTCATCGATTTAATGCTAGTTGATAAAATAAATGCTCGTCCCTTTGAAGCTATTAATAATGGGTAAATCTGTCCTACTAATTGGTGGTTAAACAATCTGTTTGAGGTTTCTGGCATTTCTTTAGGTACATATAGATATGCATTCTCAGAATAATTAAATGGGCTTTTAAGTAGCTTATGTTTCGCCTTTTCCAAGCCCATTAAAGATTGAAAATGATCAAAACTTGAATTAACTGCCAACGTAGCAGAAGTAAATATCCAAGCACTTTCTTGATTCTCTTGAAATTTTCTAAAATTATCTGCAATACTTATTGGTGTTATGTTGAGCTGAATAGATTTTAAAAATATCTCGACCCAGTAAACATAATTTTGTTCGGCGCCTTTATTCCAATTTTTTAATTTAGATATAAGCTCTATAGTCCTGTCTAAAAGTTTTTTGAAATCAAGGTCTTGATCGCTGTATGCGTCAAGGAATCTAACAAGGTTATCGAGCTGATTCATTAAATCTATTATTTTTTCCTTAAAAGAGTCTAATTTTTCTATCTTTTCGATATTCACTCTTTGATTTCTTGTGTCAAAAAAAGAACTCAAAGACTGAGTTTTATCTATTATTGATTTTGATAATTCTAATAATTTTTCTTTATCCTTAACTTGGTTAGAAAGAATCTGATGCATATCTTGAACTAAATAAATAATTTGATTTGTAGAAAGAGTTTGGCCAAAAAAGATTGAAGCAATCTCAGGGATTTGATGGGCTTCGTCAAAAATAATAGTGCTTGCTTTTGGTAAAATTTCTGATATCTCAGCATCTTTTAAAACTAAATCAGCAAAAAAAAGGTGGTGATTAACAATCACAACTTCAGAAGTAATGGCTTTTTTCCGAGCTTTAATTAAAAAACAGCTTTTATAAAATTCGCAATCCTGTCCCATGCAATTTTCTTTGGTCGATGTTACAAAAGGCCAGATGGTTGATTTTTCTGGAATATTGTTGAACTCAGATATCTCTCCTGACTCACTGTGATCTGATATTTTTTTTATTTCATGGATATACTTTGCATCTTCTTTATTTAAAAATTGACCCTCTAGTAAAGAATTCTCCATTCTTAATTGGCAAATATAATTTGATCTTCCTTTGAGGATATTGATATTAATAGGAATTTTAAGGGCATCACGAATTGTGGGGATATCTTTAAAAAAAAGTTGATCCTGTAAATTTTTAGTTGCAGTAGAAATAACCACCTTTCCACCATTAATTAAAGCTGGGACCAAGTATGAGAAAGTTTTTCCTACACCTGTTCCAGCCTCTACAATCAATGAGTCTTTTTCTTCAATTGCTTCATTAACAATTTTAGCCATCTCAATTTGATCTTCTCGCTCATGAAAATTGCTTACAACCTTACTAAGAGCGCCGTTATCTTTAAAAAATTCTTCTATTATAATTTTCTTTGTCATTTATTTTAAGCTTTTATTTATTACCTATCTTAGATATTAGGAACTAAATTTAAAGAACCTAAGTCAGAAGATTAAATGTTGATGTTTTTTTAATTCTTTTATTACATGCTTTATTAAACCATCCATATTTTGTAAATATATATATAATAATGATATTTTCATAATGAATAATTCTTTTGTCATACATTATGAAGAAGATTTAATGTATATTCTGATTTACTAATTGATTTATAAATTTAATTTTAAAGATGAAAGTTTAATATGCGAACAAAACTAGAAAAATTTACACTAATCCTTGGTGGAGCAATTCTCGGACTTCTCATCAGCATTAATTTACCAGTCTTTGCTGATAAGACAAAATCCTCAACGCTTCCGATAGAAGACCTTCGAACATTTGCTGAAGTGTTTGGCAAAATAAAGTCTGATTATGTTGAGCCTATCGAAGATAAAAAATTAATTAAAGAGGCATTAAATGGAATGTTATCTGGCTTAGACCCACATTCAACTTTTTTAGATTTAGACTCCTTTAAAGATCTTCAAATGGGAACTTCTGGTGAGTTCGGTGGACTAGGAATTGAAGTTGGTATGCAAGATGGTTTTGTTTTAGTTATCTCGCCGATTGAAGATACACCGGCATACAAAGCAGGATTAAAAAGTGGTGATTTAATTATGAAGCTAGATTCTACTGCGGTTAAGGGTTTAACCTTAGATGAAGCTGTAAAATTAATGCGAGGCAAACCTGGCTCATCAATAATGCTTCAAGTTTTAAGAAAAGGGGTTGATGCCCCTTTTGAGTTAAAAGTGACTAGAGCTCAAATTAAAACAAAAAGTGTTAAAGCTAAACTCGTTGAACCTAATTATGCTTACTTCAGAGTCACTCAATTTCAGGAGAGAACTGGGGAAGATCTTGCTATAGCGCTTAAAAAATTAAGGGCTGAAAATAAATTTGCTTTTAATGGCATCATTCTTGATATGCGAAACAACCCTGGAGGCCTTCTTAATTCATCAGTAGCAGTTTCTGCCGCGTTCTTAAAAGAAGGTGATTTAGTAGTTTATACCGAAGGTAGGGCTGCTGATTCAAAGATGAATCTAACTACAGCGCCAGAAAATTTTGTTAGAAATGATCCTGATAAAAATAATTTTTTAAAAGATTTGCCTTTAGATATTAAAGATACTCCAATGGTGGTTCTTATTAACAATGGATCTGCCTCAGCTTCGGAAATTGTGGCTGGAGCATTACAAGACCATAAACGTGCATTGATTGTTGGTACTAGAAGTTTTGGTAAAGGCTCAGTTCAAACAATTCTTCCTATGATGAATGGAACTGCTATTAAGTTAACTACTGCAAGATATTTCACACCAAATGGGCGATCGATTCAAGCAAAAGGCATTGTACCCGACATTATTGTCGAAGATGGAATGGAGAGTCTTGCTATTCGAGAAGCTGATTTAAATAACAGTTTATCTAATCCTGAAGATGATAAATCTAACACTAAAGAACTAAAACCAGAGCTCAATGAAGTAAAAGAAGGACCAACTGGAAATGGGTCTGAAGCTTTAAGAAATTTTAAACCTACAGAGTTTGGTGGAAAAGAAGATAAACAATTTTTAGAAGCATTAAATATTCTTAAAGGTATCGACCTATATCAAAAAAACTAACTTATTAGCTTAAAAATTATGCTTGATTCAATAATTAATGAAATTGATGCGGCTCTCAAAACGCTAACCGTCAAACCGTCTCCTGAAAGAGTAAGGCCAGATAGTAAATTAAAAGGGGACTATAGCCTAAGTCTTGAAGAGAAAGACAATCACAGTAAATATATGCGTGTTAATCACTCTGGTGAAGTATGTGCACAAGCTTTATATCGAGGACAACTTTTCTTCAATAAAAATAATAAAATACAAAAGAAATTAGAAGAAGCTGCAAGTGAAGAGCTAGATCATTTGGCATGGTGTGAATCAAGAATTAAGGATTTAGGTGGCAATTCAAGCTACCTTAACCCATTCCTTTATATAGGTTCTTTTACTATTGGGAGTATTGCTAGTATTATTGATGAAAAATATAATTTAGGTTTTTTATCGGAAACAGAGAAGCAAGTGTCATATCACTTGGAAAGTCATTTAAATAAGATCTCCCCAAACGACAAAAAAACAATTGCTATAATCAAGCAGATGAAGAAAGATGAAGAAAAACATGAAGCCTCAGCAAAACTTATGGGAGCTAAAGATTTACCAATATTTATTCAAAAAACTATGAGATTTACATCTAAAATGATGACTGCAGCAACATTCAGAATATAAAATAATCTATTACATATATCAAATTTATGGATTTAAAAAAAAAACTGCAAGAAGCTCTTAATCTTCATAAAAAAGGTAGCCTTCAAGAAGCAAAGAAGATCTATACCGAAATTTTAAAAAAAAATCCTAATGACTTTAATTGTCTGCATTACCTTGGGCTTATTGCTAAAAGTAATAAAGATTATTTTTCAGCTTTTGAGCTTATCTCACATGCAATCAAAATAAATCCTAATAGCTCTGAAGCATACTACAATCTTGGTAACGTATTACTAGCACTTAGTAAGATAAATGATGCTATTGATAGTTATGATTTAGCGATTAAAATTCAGCCTGACTATGAGCTTTATTTTGTTCGTGGAAATGCATTATTTGAAGTTAATAGGCTGAATGAAGCATTAATAAGCTACAACGAAGCTATAAATTTAAAACCAAATTTTTCTGAAGCTTACAATAACAAGGGTTTAGTGCTTGTTCAGCTTAAAGATTTTAATGATGCAATTACCAGCTATGATGAAGCAATTAAAATTAACTCTAATTTTATAAGCGCAAAATACAATCGAGGCCTTGCTTTAAGATCATTAGGGGAAATTGAAAATTCTATCAAAACTTTTAAAGAAATAATTAAAACACAGCCCAAGCACCTTCAAAGCTTTTATGAATTAGCCTTAATCTATAGGAGTTTAAAAAACTATAATTTAGCAGTAAATTATTCTGAGCAAATCCTTAAAATAGAACCAACCCATAACAAAGCAAATTTATTAAGTATAAAAATAAGAAAAGATATTTGTGATTGGGCTTGTTATGGAAAAGACTATTCGTATGCAATAGAGAAAATAAATAATGATGAAGAATCTATTGGCCCATTTTCTTCAATAGTATTTTTTGATGATCTAGCATTACAAAAAAAATCGTCAGAAATACATACATCTATAAATTATCCTCCTAATGATTCATTTAATAATTTTATAAAATATAACAACCATAAAAAAATTCGAATTGCATATTTCTCTCCTGATTTTTGTAATCATCCTGTATCAAATTTAATTGTAGAACTAATCGAAAAACATGATAAATCACTATTTGAAATTTATGGATTTTCTCTAGTCAATCGGCCAGATGATGAAATGACAATTCGACTAAAAAAAGCATTTACAAAATTTATAAATGTTGGAAATGAATCCGCTAAAAATATTGTTCAGCTTTCTAGAGATATGGAGATTGATATTTCAATTGATCTAGCTGTTTACACTGGGCAAAATAAGTCTGAAATATTCTCTATGAGAACAGCTCCAATTCAAATAAATTACTTAGGATTTGCCAGCACATCTGGTGCCAATTATTACGATTATATTATTTCAGACTCAATTGTAATCCCTGATGATTACCAGAAATACTATAATGAAAAAATATTATATCTAGATGTTATTTATCCAAACGATACCAAACGAGCCCAGGTAAAGAAAATTTTTGATAGAAATTATTTTAATTTACCGAATGATTGCTTTATTTTTTGCTCTATAAATAATAACTACAAATACAATCCATATATGTTTGATAGCTGGATGAAAATTCTCAATAAAGTCGAAGGTAGTGTACTTTTTTTAAGGGCTGATAATGTTTTAGTAAAAGAAAATTTAAGAAAAGAAGCACTTGCTAGAGGTATCAACCCTAATCGTTTATTATTTTCTGAAAAGCTTAACTATTCAGAGTATCTTGAACGACTTAGCTTGATGGATTTATTTTTAGACACTTACCCCTTTAATGGTCATTCTACTTCTTGCGATGCCCTATGGGCTGGTTTACCAATAGTCACATTGATTGGTGACACCTATGGCTCAAGAGTGTGTGCAAGCCTTTTATGCTCTGTAAAATTAGATTCGCTTATAACTTATTCTATTAATGATTATGAGAATCTTGCTATTAAGCTCGCCAATGAGCCACAAGAGCTTAAAAAATTAAAAAAAATACTTATTAACCCATTATCATTAGATTTGTTTAATATCATCAAATTCACTAAAGATATAGAAGATGGTTACCAAAAAATTTATACTAGGCATCAAGCTGACCTAGGACCTGCTCATATTAAATGAGAAAATTTAAGGATAAATTGTCAGAGTTAGCCGATGTAAGCCATATTAAGAAAATTACATTATTGGATGCAACTGGCGTTGAATGTGGGCATATTTTAAATAAACCAGGAACACAAGGTTCAATAAAATTATACAACCACTTATTTCTGGTTTTTGTCGAGCTAAACGTTAATGCTGCTAATGAAGGTCTTCGGCTCTATTGCGAACACGTTTTAGACGCAAAAGATAATCCTGGAAAACATCCAAATATAGATTGTTTGCTTAATATTCTTGAGACAAAAAAAACACTTAAGATAGTGATTACTTAGTTTTTTTTAGAAAGATAGAAGCCAAATCAGAGCCTTGGTCACTTGCTTCCTCAATAAGCCTAACTCCTTTATCCCTCTCTAGTGGAACAATGTATCCATAATAATATAATAAGCCCAAGCTAAATAATGCTGAATTGTTCTTGTTGCCAGCAGATTGTTTAAGCCAAGTATATGCTTCTGCTTTACTGACTCCCCTGTTATTTACGTACAAGTTCCACATTAAATATTGCATCACAATATCACCCTGATTCCCTTGCTTTCTAATTTTATTCAATATTTCTTTAGGGATAATACCTCTACTTTCTTCGTAAATTATTGGTGTGTTGAGTTTATTAATAGAATCATTAGTAATAATAGGCATTGCCCAATTTAAATGGTGCGCACTTTTAATATGTCCTTGAAAAGCTGCAAGAAGAAAGTATTCCTGGGCTTTATCTGCATCATCATTGAGAAGACTTTTTGCAAATAAAAACTGCGCTTGAGGATCTCCATCTTCAGCATTTTTTTCAATCGTGTTTGAAAAAGAAATGGTCGAGAAGCTGAATAAAAAAATAAGGAATAATTGCTTCATTTAGTATTGTAATAAATTAGACATTTACATCTATTTGGACTAATGTAATGTTTAGTTTAACTAAAAAACTAAACAAATAAATGAATTATTTAAAAAAATTACTGATCTTTTTTGTACTTATAGGCACATCTTCCTTTGTTAATGCAGATGCTAACCCAGATGTATGGCCCTATATAAAAGAAAGAATGTTTAAAGACAAGCCAATTAAAGAAGTTAGCTTTCTAAAAATTGATGGTCCAAAACGTGCTTCAAGTGGGGCTCAAGTTCCAATCAATATTAAACTAACTCCAAAATCTGGTATCGAAATAATAAAAGTGACTATTATTATTGATAGCAATCCTGTTCAACAGGCTGCAACTTACCATCTCACAAGAAATACTCAGAAGCTAGATCTCTCAACAAGGATTAGAATGGAAACTGATTCTTTTGTTCGCGTAGTAGGGGAAGATAGTAATGGAAAGTTATATATGAGTAAGGTAGCTATAAGAGCTTCAGGTGGTTGTAGTGGTTATATGAATAGTGCTGATCCAGAGTTAACCAAAGATTTAGGTAAAATTCTAGTAAAAGCTAAAGAAGAATATATAACAACTCGAATCAAACATCCTAATTTCACAGGATTACAAAAAGACTCGATTAATGGCTGGTTTGTGCCAGAGTGGATTGTAACTCAAGTGAGGTATGACTTTAATGGTGAGTCTCTACTAGTTGCTGAGAACGGCATTAGTATGAGCCAAGATCCATATTTAAAATTTAATTTTTCACCTACAGAGACAGGAACTATAACCGTTTCTGCAACTGATACCAAAGGTCAAATTTTTCTTAAAACAAAAAGTATTTAGCTTATCTGCCAAGTTTAATTCGTGACTTAATTTCACTGTAAATATCTATAATCATTGGAATAATAGCGATTAAATTAAATGTGCCAAACACAATCAATATATTTATTAAGTAGTTTTTAAAATTTATAATGAGTGTATTTAATTCAATTAACTTTAATTGGTTAGCATTTAAACCATCTTTTGCATTACTAATCAAGTTTTCCAGATCACACTTCTTACTCGATTCGATACAAAATTTCATTTGTCTATCAAATTCATCTAGAAAGATTTGATGAGAAAAATAGTCATTAGCCAACAAAATAAGAGATAAAAAAAATCCAATAATTGCAAACAACCAAAAAAATTGCTTACTAAATTTTGATATCATTATTTACCTCTTTTAAGTGATTAAGTTAATTACACAATAACAGAACTATGTAATAATAAATTTAAATCCAGCAACTATTAAAACTACCCCTAAGACATTTTTCATGTGATGCTCATTTAATATCTTAATACCAAGCTG
>MDTF01000859.1_pt1 | contig 12660 bp, 11 predicted proteins | sample 811191 | NCBI WGS metagenome assembly MDTF01 (sample SAMN05326649, study PRJNA326480) | marine metagenome | isolation source: seawater | place: Southern Ocean | collected 2011
AATATATATCTGTATTAATTTTTCTATTTATGCTTTTCACAGTTACTTATTTATTTATTTAATAGTAGGATTTGTAATAATTGAATTATACAAGGTTTTATATGCTTATTATAAATATATACGCTGTCAAGCATAATAGTAATTAAACATTTTTATGATTTTTTAAAATTACTTACACTTTCTGCATGTCTAATATCATCAAGATTATCTATATCTATACTTGAATTACCATCCATGACCATGAATGAATTATTCTTGGACATAAAAGATTTGTTTTCAATAAATGATTCTATTCTTGTAATATAAATTGCTCCATTTGGCATGAAGGCCTTAGGTAACTCTTGTCTTGGCATAAAAGGGAATTCTTTATCAAACCCTGCCCTCAAACCATCTTTACCATCATGAATAAATGTTTTTAGGACTCCATTAGAAATTTCTCTAACTGTCATGAGTGAATCTGTATTATTTTTAATAATTTTTGCGCATGCACTATCTATATGAGAAGTTGTTCTCAATGGTGAAGTTGGTTGAAGAAAGATTAAATATTCATAATCGTTTAGTGAGGTCTCTTCATCCAAGATATTTATAACAATATCCTCAGATCTTGCTGAGTCATTTGAAAGTTTTTTTGATCTTTTATGTCTACAGAAACTTAAATTTAAGTCTAGATTAAGGACTTCATTGCTGTCTGATGAAACAATAGTTTTGTCTATGTACTTTGAATTAAGGCTTGCTTCAATAGTCCATTCAATAAGAGGTTTTTTATGAAAAGGATATAAATTTTTTTTTGGTATGCCTTTTGAGCCTATTCTGGCTGGGATTATTGAAAGAAATTTATTCATTTAGTTTAAATCTTGGAAGGACTTTTGAATACTAATCTCCCACACATTTTCTTGCTTTAAGATATCTAAGAATAACTCATCACTATTACCATCTCCAAAATTACAATTGCCTTTATTAATTTTATCTTTTTCTAATACAGAAACCTGCTCAATAGCACTAATAATATTAGTGACGCCATAAGAACAATTTATAATCATTGGTCCTTTTGCTCTATTAAGCTGTCTTGTTCCTATATCAACAGTTGGTGTATCGTAATATGGGGCCTCACGAACTCCCGCACTTGAATTACCAATAATAAAGTCACAGCTCTCTAAAAGCCTTAAAAAATATTCAAATCTCAAAGATGGGAATATCCTTATCTTTTCATTTCCTTCACATTTTTTAAATTGCTCTAATATCAACTCACTACCCAAGTCATTATTTGGGTAAATCAAAATATAATTTTTATTAGATTTAATCAATGCATCGATAAAGTCAGATGCATATTTGCTTATATTATTATATTCAGTAGTTATTGGATGAAACATAGCAAGAGAAAACTTCTTAAAATGAAGATTGTAATTATCCATAACCTCAGATAATTTTGGTAATGAATCTGGATTCATTAAATCAAGATCAGGAGAGCCTATTTTAAAAATAGAATCTGCTTTTTCTCCAAGCTGCAGAATTCTTAATTTTGCTTCTTCATTGGAAACGAAATGTATATGAGACATCTTGCTAACTGCATGCCTGATTGTCTCATCAATAGTCCCAGATATTTCTCCCCCTTCTATATGACTCACAAGGACATTATTTAAACTGCCAACAATAGCCCCAGCGAGAGCCTCTACCCTATCACCATGCACAACGATCATATCAGGTTCATTTTCATAGAAATATTTTGATAGTCCTTCTATTGTTTTAGCAAGAGCTTTATCCATACTCTCTGAAGAGTCGTGATTCATATATGGAAAAATATTTTTAAAACCTGACTTATAGATTTCATCTATAGTGTAGCCATATTTTTTACTTAGATGCATTCCGGTTGCAAATATATTAACTTCGAAACCATCGTCATTATTTAAGATATTTATCAAAGATTTTAATTTACCGAAATCTGCCCTAGTTCCAGTTAAGAAAAGAATTTTTTTTTTATTCATCGATAATATCAGAGAAACTTATATGTTTATCAGCATTGATGTCATTTTTAGCCACTTTTCCAATGACATCTTCGAAGGATTTAGCTTTTATTTCACCTGTTCCAGGCCTTTTAACCCAAATATTTTCAAGAGAGAAAGAATCTCCTTTTTTAATATCTTTTATCGAGACAACGGTTGCAAAAGCAAAATCAATAGTTGATTTTTCTTCTTCAATCGCTCCTTTAGTACCGCCTCTTTGCTCAGCTATAATATTTACACCATCAATTAGTTCTTTTGCGGCTTGTCCATCCATGGAGCATACTATATCTGGACCATCTCTATCCATTGAATCTGTAAAATGTCTTTCCAATATAGAGGCTCCTAATGCGACTGCTCCAAAGCATGCGTGGTTGGTAAGGGTGTGATCAGAAAGTCCAACTACAGCATCAGGAAAGTTTTTTTGAATTTCGGACATGGCTCCTAACCTTACTAAACTATTTTCAGTGGGATATATATTTGTGGTATGAAGAAGTGCAAAAGGAGTTTTTAAATCTCTGAATATGTTAACTGCTATTTCAATATCACCAATACCATTCATACCTGTACTTAAAATTATAGGCTTACCAAAGCCTGCTATATGCTTTATTAGAGGGTAATTATTGCATTCCCCAGATCCTATTTTATAACCAACAACCCCCATAGACTCCAATCTATTAGCGGCAGCTCTAGAAAAGGGTGTGCTAATAAATATCATACCCTTACTTTCTATATATTTTTTTAACTCCATTTCATCGCTTTCATCTAACGCACATTCGCTCATTATCTGATGTATAGATTTATCTGAATTGCCAGGGATAACTTTTTTAGCCTCCGATGTCATTTCATCTTCAATTACATGGGTCTGATGCTTTACTACCTCAACCCCAGCATAATATGCTGCATCAACAAACTTCTTTGCTAAATCAATAGAGCCATTATGGTTAATCCCTATTTCAGCGATAACAAGAGGTTTATGGTTATACCCAATCTTTCTATTTCCTAAATTGAATTCGTTCATTTTAAGTAAATGAATTATCTCCTGTTTTAATAGATGTTATTGTAATTCATATCTTAGTTTCCATACACCATTCTTTTTTATCCATATATCATGATTGCGAAGTTCCTCAACCTTCTCAAAAAAAGTATTCTCAGATAACTGGTGATAGTCTAAGAATTCAGGTAAATATGCAGGAAATTCGTATTGGATATTATTAACAACCTCAACTGCTTCAGGCCTAGACATGTATCCATTCCATATTTTATATGTCGTATGATCATGAGGCCTCCAGAATCCTAATTTAACAAATTTTAACCATGAATGAACTTCACAAAGTTTTTCATCAAAATTATCATAGGTAACTGCACTCCCAGGCAAATAACCATCTTTTCTGTCCTGAAACCCAAAACTTTTTGAAAGATAGTAGTGCTTTATCCCATCCCACCATTGGTAGTAACCTAAGTAGATACTTTTAATATTTTTTTGTTTTATAGTTTCTCTATCTGGATATTTATAAAAAAATATCTCATCATCTGAAATTACATCTTTTATAAGATCTTCAAAACCAATCTCTCTAAATAAATCATTGTTTATTAAGTCTTTGGCGGATCCGTCCTCCAAGCTGCTTTGAGTAATATTACCACCAAATTCGACACCAATATCTTCGCCCCAAACCACCAAAGGTGCACCATAAAAATATGCAGCTCTAGCAACTGCTGAAAAAACTACCCTATGCTCAGCATAGTTAGGATTTCCGACTTTCAAAAAGGCAATTTTTCTAATTTTTGCTAAGGTGCTAGGCCTTGTATTTACTTTTAAGACATCTACATTTAGTTTTTCAACTAAATTATTTAAGTTCTCTATGCCCTCCTCGGTTTGCAAATGCGCCATAATTACAACGCAAAGAATTTTTAAGTTATAGACCTTAGACATAACATATGCTTGGGTAAAACTATCTTTTCCTCCGCTTACAGGAACAATACAATCATAGCCATTTCCATTTGTTCCTCTGATTTGATCACAAATTTCTTTTAATTTATCTCTTCTTGCATCCCAATTAATCTTATGTTTATTTTCAACAGCCCTGCATGCACTACAAATACCATCGCTATCAATAATTAATCCAGGTTTTGTATCAGGTAAAACACACTTCTTGCAATATTTCATTTTATATTTCAGACCTTTTCCAGGTTCTTGGGGTCAAGCCTCCTGCGGGTTTATCTTTTATAGCTCCAAAATGATTTTTATCAACATAACATCGCCCCATTAAAAGATAATCTTGATCCTCATCTTCTTCTGCTTTAGGTGTTAAAAGGAAATTACAATCTTCATTGACCTCGAAAGAGGCTTGATTAGTAAAATTATTTTTTGCATGGTTAACCACAGAGTCCTTTAAGACCCATATTCCTTCATCGGATTTGTTCCAAATATTTAAATCTCTTTTATCGTAAGTATTTTTATCAAACTCATGCTCGTTCATTTCAACCCAATCTAAAAATAAATTTTTGTCATTAGGTTGAATATTTGAGTATTTTTTTACCATTTCGATACCTTGGGATCTGGTCATTCTTTTTAATCTAATTTCTCTAGATGCATGATCAGTTACTTTTGAGTAACCTAATCTCAAGAATTTAAGATAATCATGAATTCCTGCTGAGTGATGACAATGCACATCTTCATATGTATTGAATGTTCTTTGTTGTTTGGAAGATTCATAGCCATATAATTTAATCATTTCTTCATGTTGCGCTTTAGAATCCCACCTTATATAGTTGCTTAAATATATTCCTCTTACACCAATTCTTTCTATTTCATTATCATAAGGATAAATAAATTCTTGCACGTCTCTTCTGGATATACCCTCACTCTTATCAACTATGTCTTCTGCCGAAAACCCCATTAAGCCATGTTCTCTTCTGCATCTTTCTGTCATTTCAGATTCATCTAGATGGGAGTACATGCCTGTCTGTTCTGACCATGGCTGAACACCCCATATCACAAGAGGTATTCTAAATTTCGTAGCTATCTGAACTGGGAAAGTATAAAAGCCAGCAAGGGCTTGCCAGTACATACTTCCAAATTTTTTAATAGATGCTCTTGTAACTCTCTTTAAAAGCTCTGGTGAAAGAGTTGAGGTGACTATATCGCAATCAAATACTGTTGAAAGATTTGCAAGGTTTCTAATTCCGGCCTTAGTATTATATTGGTGGTTATAATTAACTAGAAGAGGATTCATTCCAAGAACATTTTTAACTGTATGAACTATAAAATAACTATCTCCACCGCCTGTAACTGGTATAACACAATCAAAACCTCTCCCAGCCATGTTTTTCTTATTACTGTGTAAAATATTTTTTAATTTTTTAAATCTTGAATTCCAATTAAGCTGGTCTTTTTCTTCATGAACTCTGCATCCAGAACAAATACCTTCATCATCAAAAATTATGCCATATGGGTGATTTGCTGGATAGAGACATCTACTGCAATATTTCATTTGACCTCACCTATGTTTGTTCTTTTTAAATCTAAATTAGTTAGATAATCTCCATCATGCATTAAGAGCCTGCCATCATCATCAAATTTTCTTTCGCCATATCTAGCATTGGAGTCAAGTCTTATATCAATGCCATCTTTTTTCATGTGTGCTTTAGCTAAAATTGTACTATGCTCAACATGATGAAATATATTTGCTGCTGCAGCAGCTGAAGCCTGGCCCTCTAATATAGAGGTAGAAAAATCTTTAAAATTTCCAACTCCACCGCATGCAATTACAGGAATATTAACAGAAGAAGTAACAGATTTTATTAATTCGATATCGTATCCATTTCTTTGGCCGTCTCTGTCGATAGAATTAAGAAAAATCTCACCAGCTCCTAATTTACTGCATTTATTTGCCCAATCTTGTGGAGAGATATTTTCACACTTAGATCCTGATTGGGAATAAACCATATAAGTTCCATCTTTTTCTTTTTTGCAATCAATAGAAACAACAACGCATTGGCTGCCAAAATAATTAGCTATTTCAGTTATAAGTGATGGCCTTTTTAGTGCATAAGTGTTTAATGAGACTTTATCAGCACCTGCTCTAATGATACTTTTAACATCTTCAACATCTTCAATGCCTCCTCCTATTGTCAATGGAACAAAGCAGTATTTAGAAACCATTTCTACTATACTTAAATCAAATAATTTATTGTTGGGAGAAGCTGACATATCTAGAAGAATAATCTCATCCACATCCCATCTAGAAATAAATTCTATTGGAAACTTTGGCCTGCCAATTGGTAGATATCGATTAAAATTAAAACTCTGGACAATTAGGCCATCTTTGATCAAAAGAGATGCTATTAGTCTCTTTTTAAGCATTTTCTTTAAGCGAATTAACAAAATTTCTTAGCATTGCTTTTCCTTTGCTTTGACTTTTCTCAGGATGAAATTGAGCACCGTAAATGTTTTTATACTGTACAGTAGCTGTTATGGGCATTCCATAATCTACGGTAGATGAAATATACTTTTCATTGCAATCAAAGTAATAGGAATGAACAAAATAAAAACAATCACCATCATTAATTTCATTATATAAGGGTTCTTTTATCCTAATGGTTATATCATTCCATCCAACATGAGGAAGTGGTAAGTTAGGCTTGGTTGGAATTATTTTTACTTTACCAGGAATTATTCCAAGGCCTTCGTTAAAACCTCTTTCTTCAGATGAATCTGCAAGCAACTGCATTCCAAGACAAATACCAAATAATGGTTTTTTGTCATTCAATACAGAATCCTTAATGGCATCAAATAACTTTAATTGTCTTAGATTCTTAACTGCCTCTTCAAATGCTCCAACTCCTGGGAGGATTATGCCATCCGCCCTCAATACATCTGCAGGATCGCTTGATACAATAATATTACAATCCATAAGAGCTAAAGCATTACAAACCGATGTTATATTGCCCATTCCATAATCAATAACTAGAACATTTTTTTTCATATGATTACTGGCCTGGAATATCATTCGTATCAAACCTTGATACTTGAAGTATGTCTTCACTGGAAATATTATATTTTGCCGGTTTTGTTGTAAAAGCCGCTGCAAAATTTAATGATCTTAAAATATTTAACGTATCTTCGTTATATCCACCATAAGGGTAGCAAAAATAAAAAGCTTTTTTATCAACACCTATTTCATCAAGCATTTTCATTGAGTTTTTTATATCAATATATTGATCTTCTTTTGAGATTCTATTTAGCCAAGGATGCTGATCTCCATGGCTTCCTATCTCCATGCCAGCTTCAAGCATTTCTTTAAGATTATTTTCAGACACATATAATTCATCAGCAAATGATTTTTCGTCAGCAGAAACATATTTTGTAAATAGGCTATTTGTTAGATCATTCCTTAGTTCATAAGGAAGTCCTGTTTGTAAAATTCTTTTAATATAATTCACATTTGCATCGTCATACCTATTAGGAACAAAGTACTCTCTTCTGTATTCCTTTATTGGCAGCAATTCCTCTGAGGTTGCCTCTTCAATGAATTTTTCAATATCTTCAATTATTAAACTTTTGTCTTTACATCTCTCTAAAATAAAATGGATCTTATTCACATCCAATACTCTTCGCTCCTGTATTGCTACCCTAGGAGGGAAAAATAACCCTTTAAAATTTCTTTTTATCAACTCGGGCATGACATACTTATAATGATCTAAATAGCCATCGTCAAAAGTAAGGAGAATTGGGTTTGAGGGAAGGTCATAATTTTTATTCTGCGCATTGACCAAATCAGCAGAACTTATAACAGTATAATTTCTACTTATGTATTCAAGTTGGCTTATAAAGCTTGTCAACTCAAGACCTTTTATTTGAGGGTATATTGAGTCTTTAATTGGCCTAACATAGTGGTACATAACTACAGTTAATTCCTTATTAATCACTGTTAATTTTTTTGGCATATCACATGCCACCTATTAATTTTAGAATTTGTGTATAGATCATGTCCTGGCTCAATTTTACAAGATATTATTCTAAATAAAGGATCTAATAGTCTTGAAATCTTGAGCTCGGAAAAATAACATACTTGAATAAACGTATTATTTAATATTTCGAACTCTTTACTTTCTTTAAATGACATTGGGTCCTTTTCAAGATGACAATTTGATGCAAGATCTAAATAAAAGAACGCTTTTGAATCAAGGACTCTATATATCTCAGGAATAATTGCATTGGCATTCTCCCATGACATTGAATCAATGCAATTGATGCTATAAGCATGACTAAAAAAATTATTATCAAATGGTATATGCATTCCATCACAAGACTGAAACCACTCATCACGCTTATCTTTTTTATCTTTGTCAAAATTATGACTTGGATCAATGCCCACATTAGAAATATCACAACCTACTGCTTTTATTGATTTTTCTCTTAGATAAGATATATGTTGTCCAATTCCGCATCCATAATCAAAAAAAATATTAGAATTATTTTCTTGGCAGTATGAGCTTACAAAATTTTTAAATGACTGGTCAACTTCGTTAGCTAAAGGCAATCCCTTCTCACGAATAGAATTCCAAGAACTAATATAATTATTATAATATCGACTAAGTGGCATATGCTAACTATCGCTCATATTCTGAACAATTTCTAGCATAACTAACAAATTATCTTTAGTTTTGAGCTTTGTAATGCCAACAGTCTGATCAGTATGCATCCTTGGTAGCCTAGTTTTTAAAATTTTAATATTAGAACAGTTTTTTTCTATAATACAAGACAGTTCTTCGCCCTCTTTTTTTGACTGGATATACTCCAAAAAATCATTCATATTTTCATCAATAAAAATTGTAGAGGGATAGAAAACTTTAAATTTTATATTGCTTAGTTTTTCTAAAACTTTTAAAAGTACCCTAAATTGATCAACATAATAATGTTGATAGTTTTTAAGTAAAGTCTGATCTAAATCTTTACTTTTATTAGGTACGATTCTTGGAGATGCAAAATAATAAATATGAGAAATACTTTCATTAAGTATAATTTTGTTTAAATCTGTAAGATTATTTATATCAAGTTTTGTTGATTGGACATTCAGCTTGTGCTTGGTAAAGCTGGAAAGCATCTTATCTATATCATCTTTACCATTGAAATAAGTTGCAAGCACCTTGCCGCCCCCAGCTGCAATAATTTTAGTCACCACTTCCCCCAATCCTCTTGAGCCACCTATAACAAGGGCATTTTGATTTTTAAATTTGTTTGGCTCGACATTACCAAGTATTAAATCAATACTTTTTTGATTAACTATGCCTGGTCTAAAAAAGGCTTCAATCTCTCCGATGACTCCACATCCATCAAAATCGATTTTAATAGGAGCAATTTCATTCAAAAATCTCGAAACATGCCAATTAATTCCAATATTGCTATCAAGGCTCTTAACTGATAATTTCAAACTAGAAAATAACGAGTTCATTCCTGGGCAACGCATTCCAACTAACTTAGATAAGCATAATATTGATGATAAAGATGTCATACCAATATTATTTAAAGTCTTTGGTAGAATTTTTTTTAATTCCTCTTCTTGATAATTTGGATGAATAGTACCTTTTTTTTGCTTTAAGTCATTAAATAAATTTTTATCTGGTAATACATTTTTTGATACATGACGCTGGGGTATTTCCGTATTTTTAACTCCTTGAAATTCTATCATTGTTCTTAAGCACGGCTTATTTTCAGAGTAAATTATTAAATGAGCTTCATTAGAAGCTTCATATTCAATTTTTAAAGTATGCTCTTTACCTAGAGTAATTGGATTTAGAAAATTACAATGAATGCTGCTGATTGGTTGCTTGTGATTGTCTACATAGGATTCAATTGCCCATAACAATCCTAAAATACCATGAACAACAACCTCTCCTGCAATTAGTCTTCGAGCTGATATGACGTCAGTATGAATAGGATTCCAATCACCGGAAATTTTTGCAAATTCAGTTGTATCTTCAATTAAGAAAATTTTTTTAGCGCTTATCATAAATTATATAATATTTGGTCTATCTTGATCCCCATCAGCTCGAAAAATAAAGGCTTTACTAGAGTTGGATTTGAATGCAGATAAAATTTTTGTATTTTCTTTTACAAATGGCTCGTAGTAGTTTGGTAAAATTAGAGGGGAGTTGTCATCTAGTTTATTAAAACCAGAAAAAAGAAGAGCATTGTCTTCAATTCCATATTGCCAAAAGTCAACATATTCAATATTTTCTTCAATAATTTTTTGAAGCAATGGAGAGCCCATATATTCTATTGCTGAGAGATCTCCAGCAAAGTCTACAATCTTAAGAGCTTTAGAATTTTTATGCATCACAACTCTAGTAGCTATTAATGCATCACCATGATCAGCACCAAGAATTTTAAATACTCTATATTTATAAAATGGGTGTTCTAAAAATCTTTTGATAAAGTATTTAGTGCTTTTGGGGTTGTCGATTTTTAAATGGTGCTTTAATTTATTAAGATTTTTTAAATCATTAGCAGTCATTTCAATAAGCATACTAGTATTTTTATTAGGAATTATTAGATCTACTAAATTTTTATTTAAAGTTAAATTTGAATCAATTTTGGGATTTATGAAGAAAAAACATTTTAACTCTATAGTCTTATATCCTAATGCTTTATACATCGGGGGATGTAATTTATTAATACCATTTACCCCAATAAAACTAGGCTTCTCTATCTCTTTAAGTTTATTTAATAATTTTAATCCCAGCCCTTGAATACCCAAACCATCTTTTATTTTCCACAAAGCAAGCCAGACTATAGAATTATTCGATGTTTTACAAAATCTTGAGTTATTTATATATCCTAAAATCCCAAGAATATTATCTTTATCAATAGCAATGATGAAGTTATAAGCTCCATCAGAAGATTCGTGCTGCCAATTAATAAGTTTTTTGCTTTTAGCTAATGCATGATTCTTCTTCCAGTGCTTATCAATAAAACTCATTACGGAAGTTATTTCATTGCTTTTGCATTTTCTAATTTCAATCATTATAAATTAGAATCTAGCTCTATATGATTCTCTCTAAGATTCTCTATGTTATCTGGCATATAAAATATATTATTTTTTTTAATCAGGTTAATATCTTCTAGTACTTTTAAAGTTGGTCCGTTGCGTTCTGTCTTAATATATTCAGCATAAATAACATCGGCACCCATTTTTTTAAGCTCCACTCCTGCTGTATATAACATTGCTTTCTCTACACCCCTACCCATAGCTCTACAACTTAAGATAAAGTCTTTAATTATTCCGTTGTTGCCATCTATTTGAATACCCAAAATACCAACTAAGCCCATTTGTCCAAAACTATCAGAAAGTGTTATTGAAATAATTTCGTTATTTTTTTTACTTGCAAAATCAAGTATCTCAGATTGTGCTAGCCTCCTTGTTGAAAGGTTAAGTTGATTAGTTTTATTAAATAATTGTGTAATTCTATTAATATTTACTTTATTTATTTTTTCAACTTTTAAACTGGTATCTAAATTTTGAAGCCATTCTTTTTTTGATGAATTTACGGATATAGATTTATTTCTTTGAATTTGAGATACATACATAGCTGTTCTATTTTTATCTTCCTCTGTGATGGAAGAGGTATTAAAGCAATCCAGAGAATTTAATAAACTAGAATATAGGGTTATATCTTCTGGAAGATCGGGAACCAGAACTTCGGCAAATGCATTTCTTACTCTGCTTCTTTCTGCAGGATTATCATCTAAAAATACAACAGAATCGAGTCCAATATTTATTTCTTTTACAAGATCTAATAAATTCTCTGCTTTATCATTCCAATTTATTCGCCAACCAACAAAGTCTTCAATGTTAAGAACCATTTCTGGATGATTTTTTATAGCATCAAGAGCAACGCTCTCATCATTCTTGCTGATAATTGCCAATTGAATTCCTCTATGAGAAAATCTTTTAAGATTTCTTTGAAAATCAACAAATGCCTCGCCTTTAAAATCATGACCACCAAGTGTTATTCCCTCCCAACCATTCTCGCCGACAACCCCACCCCAAAGGGTATTATCTAAATCTAGTACAATTAATTTTTTTGATAAACCTTCAACTCCCTTAATAGATGAAATAATATCTTTTGTAGATTCTGAAAATAATTTATTAGAATATGGAACTTTTGCTGCGTACCACATTTTAGGCGAGTATGGATTTTCTACTTTGAAGAACCACTTTCCTGAATCAATCACATAAATATTCTTAGAATGCTTCAGCCTATCTACTAATCTTAGGTTCATTCTTGATAAAATATTCTTAAACCCAAGATCAATATCCCAATCTAACATGCCGTATATTTGGTCTTCTAGGTTATATGTCCAGCTTGCCGTAAATATATAACTTACATTTTTTGACATTTCAATAATTGAATCAGCAAATCTATCAACCTCTTCCATGCAATCCTCGATATTCATGTGTTTCAAGTTAATTGCTTGCGAGAATGATGGTATTACCATTTCAGGTCTTGTCCATACAATTGCTGCATGGAAATCTTCATCAGAAGACAATGATTGGTAAGCTTGATTATATTCTGATCCAGTAAAATTATAGTCTTCGTTTGTATTAGAATTTAGTGTTCGAACAAATGAATCTGAATTAAAATCACATATTACAAA
>MDTF01016301.1_pt1 | contig 12656 bp, 14 predicted proteins | sample 811191 | NCBI WGS metagenome assembly MDTF01 (sample SAMN05326649, study PRJNA326480) | marine metagenome | isolation source: seawater | place: Southern Ocean | collected 2011
ACAAGCGACGATACAAAAAACGTAACCAGATTGAGATCATGTTTGGCCGTCTGAAAAATTGGCGGCGTGTGGCAACCCGTTATGACCGATGTCCGAAGGTTTTCATGTCTGCAATCGCTCTCGCCGCCAATGTCCTATTCTGGTTATGCGCCCTGACCCTAGAAGGCAAATGCAATGAGTGCATGTACCTGTGGAAGGTCACCAACAGAAAATTGTGTCGGTTGGCACAACCTGACTGAAGAAAAGTACGAAGAAAAGAAAGCTGCCTATGAGGCGCGTAAAGCTGAAAAAAATGAGTAGCACTCCTTGGCGTCAGTTTGATAAATAGATGGCCCCTTAGCTGGGGCCTTTTATTCTTGCCTGAAGTAAAAGCAGCCTTCTTGAAGGTATTTGCTTCAGTTCCCAAATCCCAAAACCTCAGGGAGTATATAATGATTGATATTGTTAAAACCCGTTCACTTCTAGACCAGATTGCTCTTGCAAAGGACCCACTTGGCTTGCTACGTGAACGTGTCGTGAGAAGTAGCGGCACTTGGATTGAAACCGCAAATATGGACATGGCCTTTTTGTTTGAGGTGAACCTTGATGGCGTTAGGGGATTTGGGCTAGGTTCATCGGCAGCGATTGATAACTGGATAGCTGAGGCTAAGGTTGCCAGTGATGAGACCGCCATTATTCACAAAATGCGGGCCTAAGCAGCTAATGGCTGATAGGTCCCCAGCGTCCGCTGCCAAGGCTTTCAAGAAGAACGCTTGTCGGACGTTTTTGCATTGCCCCAACCACAGTGAACCAATTATCACTCATGTGGGCGTTGACAGTCGCTCATGAATCTGTGGACAATGCTCTATGCTGCTTTTGAAAAGGTTAAAAAGCTAAGAGAGTTTTATGCGAATTATCGTCTTGGACTTAACCGGACATCCCCTACCATTATTTGGGGGGATGCAGCGGGCCGGAGCGCAGATAATAAGTTGGCTATCAGCGGAGCTACCAGAGGCGGATTTTTGCTCAGTAAGTGTTGAGGTGGACAACGAGGGATTGCCAAAGCTTGAAAGCTTTGATGGTTTGATAGTGTCAGGCTCCGAGCATGGAGTTTACGATAACAGGCCTTGGATGGCACCTCTACGCAACCTTCTCCTTGAAACCAAGAAGGCTGGCAAACCGATTTACGGTATTTGCTTCGGGCATCAGATGATGGCTGATACATTTGGAGGCAAAGCTGAGAAATCGCAGATTGGCAATGTAGTTGGGGTGAGACAATTTGTTTTTAACACTAATTTTTCTAACACATATGTCTGGCACAAAGACCAGGTAACACGCGTTCCTTCGGAGGCTCAGGTTACTGCGAAAGCAGAATACTGTGCCGTTGGAGCACTGTCATATGATTTCCCTGCTAAAAGTGTTCAATTTCATCCAGAGTATACAGAAGCGCATCTTCGGAAGATGTTTGAGCGGTCTGTTGATTACTTTTTGACCTCTGAGCAAGCTAGCGCCGCAATTGCATCCTTCAAAAATGTGAACATTAATAACGAAGCATTCGCCACTGAGGCCGCAAATTTTTTCCGACTCCACAGTGAAAATATTACATGCTAAACTTTTATAATGAAAAAGCTGTCTGGTGATTGCAATACTCTTTGTTCGGAATTTTTTTGGTGGGGGGCTGCATCTAATTTATCTCCAGGTCCTTTGTCTGGATATTTTGACAATTATTTTGGCACCTACACCTTCAAAAATGAAGATGAATATTTCAATGAGCCGCTGGAAAACAAACATTTTCACCAGTGGGGCCAGTGGACACCACACGACCTACGCAAAGCAATTAAAACGGGCTTGAGCGGCTGCAGGATACCGCCACATATTCCGAAGCTGGCAATTGGCCACAGACGACAAGGCCTCAATAAACATATGACCAGTTTCAATTTCGTGATGAAATCCGGCACGTTCTGGAAGCATGGGAAAAGCGGTTGTTGCAAATCTTTGAGGACAACGTGATCAAATTGGAGGCGCAGCTATGACCGATGATGTAGTTTGGACCGGCGCAGATGGTTTCCCTGACCCTGATTTTCTAACCAAAAAGGTAACAGCAGTTATATCTAAACACCTTCGCCCAGCTGATCCTAATATGAAATTCTTGCTCGAAATGGATGGCAAGGATCATGCACGGGCAATCGCAAACGCTGCGGATGATGGCCACTGGCTGGAAGAAAAAAAGAACAAAGACGCTTCGGCGAAACAAACTACTAAACAGTTAGAGGAATTCCGAGCACTGTGCAAAAAGCTGGTTGACCATGCTGACCAAATGCAAACAACTGCTGTTTATAGACTTAGTTCCGAAGGCATCAATTTTCCCGACTTACGTTCAAAACTAGATACAGCTAGCGAATATGCTGAACACGCATTGTCCTCTGTCGAAGATGCAGCAGAGGTTCAAGAAAGCCCCGAACTTCCCAGAAAGAATGCTGCTCAAAGGGTCACAGAGTGCGCGGCAGATTGCTACACAGCTCTCACAGGCAAAGCACCAGCATTTGAAGTTAGCACAAGAAATTCAGCCGAATCAGGCAGATGGATCGGTTTTCTGGAAAAGACTTTTGAAGTGCTGAATATTGACGAATTACCAGAGAGTCAGGCCCAAATCTGGATGGAGAAAAATCGTAATTAACTTCATTATAATTACTAAATAATTATAGCGACATAGGCCTCACGATCAATCAAACGTAAGATCAAACTATGCCACTGGAAGTCAAAACTGAACGAAAATACGCAGAATGGCGCGGATGCTCGGTGCGCACTGATCCAGCCTGAACGCTCTTTCGCACCCAAATTAAGCCCTACAGCGCTCCAATTTCCTGAATCAACTCTTTTGTCGTTAATTGCCGGCAGTATCCTCCAATCGTACTTAGGGAGTTCTCGTGGCGTTCTGAGGTGTAAGTTAGACAGGCATCGCTCACCTGTGTGACCAAATAACCCAAATCACATGCGTCGCGAATGGCGCTTTCAACGCATTGATCTGTAATCAGTCCGCTAATCACTAGCTGTTTTACCCCAAGATTACGCAGGATATAATCAATATTCGTAGAGACAAAGACCGAAGATGATCCCTTTGACAACACGATTTCGTCATCATGCGGCGCAATTTCGTCGATGACACGCCCGTCCCATGAGCCTTTTGGTACGTGAAATCCGGTAATTTTGTAATCTAGCGATCTCTCCCGCCCATCGAGCGTGAGACTTTCGATCGTTGTGTACATTATTTCGATCCGGGCCCGTCTGCAAGCTGACTGTAGCGACTGCATACAGGGAATGACACGCGTCTCCAATTGATCAAAATACCAGCCGTATTGTTTGGTAAAAGATGTTTTTGAAATATCACAAAATTCCGCGCCTTTCCTATGTGCGCTAAAATTCTGAACATCAATAAATAAAAGTGCCGATTTTGCCGGGTCCAGCCGAACGTTACGGGTTAGAGCCATTGGTATCCTCCATAAATTTTGCCAGCAAATCAAACAGGCGTTCCGCCCATTCTTGGCAACCAGCTTCTGTCAGTAAATGATCATTTCTGATCTCAATCAGGCTGTGTGGCACTGCCTTCGGCTCAGCACAGTTTGGGATGAACCAATCCGCACCATCCTCTATTTGGTATGGCTGGTTCCCAGCAACATTTAGATCGGGCCACAACACCTGTGCTGAAACCACCAATTTATCCCCTAGGCTAGATTGATCGCGATATAGAAAGCCTATATCCCAAGGACGATTGATCCCAGACATAACCGGGGTAAAGCTGTGAACGGAAAATGCAAACAGAATATGGGGTTGTGAAATCTGTAACCGGCACTGTTCGGCAAAAGGGTCAAAGATCGCCCGCTCGCGAGCCTGGCGCTGTTCTTCAACAATATTAGAGTTTGCTAGGATCTCAGTGGAATCACTAATCTCAGGAATCGAGCCCGCACTCCCTAGCGGACGATTGCAATCAATAACCAAGCGGCTGTATCGCTGCTGAACTAGGGTACAGTCTAGTTTTTGGCTCAACAGATCTGCAACCTTACCAGCGCCAATATCATAGGCGATATGAAGTCCCCGTTCTCGGTCTGAAAGTCCCAATCCTTTAAGCTTTTGGGGGATTTCTCGTCCCGCGTGTTCGCAAATCAAAAGCACAGGCGATGCAGATTTTGAATAACTTACCAAAACCGGTTCGCAGTCTATTCCAGCGACCAAAAGCGTGTCAACTTGCCCATTGTGTTTTAAGTAGCGCACAGCAATCTCCGCCAGGTTCACGGTTTCTAAGCGCTTTTCGCACGCTTGGGGCATGTAAGTAAATAATCATGAGAAGATAATTCTTGAACATTGACAGTATTTTTTCAACCCCTTAAGCTTAAGATAATAGCTTTTTCAGGATATTAATGTGCAGATCCGATCTGTGATCGAACAAAAGTCAGACCAGTTTACGCCCGCAGAGCGTCAGCTCGTCTCTGTGTTGCTTGCAGAATATCCCTTTTCCGGCCTGTTACCTATCCAGAAACTATCACAGCGAGCCCGTATCTCGGCACCGTCTATATCGCGCTTTGTTACAAAACTAGGCTGTGCCGGGTTTCAGGAATTCCAGCAGATGCTAGTTAAGGAGTTGAGAGAGGGCAATCGCTCCCCAATTGACCTAAAACGCCAAAACAGCGCGATTTATGATACGGCACCATTAGCGTCATACCTTGCGCGAGTGGAAGCCTTGAATTCAGAGCTTCAGGGTCGGGTTTCACAGATTCAATTCGACCGGTTGTGCGACCTGCTCAGTGATCCTAAACGCAGTATTTATGCCGTTGGTGGCCGAATGAGTGACAGTATCGCGGATTTTTTTGCCCGTCATATGCGGCAGATCCGAAATAATGTTTTTCACATTCCACCCAACCCCGAAGTGTGGCCGGAATATGTGCTGCGGCTGCGCCCACGGGATATCGTTCTAATGATTGATTTCCGCCGCTACCAAGCAAGCTTGAACCGGCTTTCAGTTGCGGTCAGGGAGCGCAAAGCCCAAACTGTTGTAATTACGGATCAGTGGATAAGCCCATGTGCAAAAGGGGCTCAGGAATTAGTCACCGTGCCGATTGACTCTGGTACTCTTTGGGACAGTTATGTGCCAGCTTTTGCTCTGCTCGAAGCCTTACTGGTCCCGTTGGCGGAACGGAATTGGAAGGGAACATGCACCAGAATAGCGAGTTGGGATAGTGTCAGAGAAGGTATGGGAGACTTACCGTTTGGAAACACTTGATCGATTGGTATTTGTAGGAACATCAGACCTGTCTGGCATTTTGCGGGGCAAGTCCTTTCCTTTGTCAGAATGGGACAAGCGGGTGCGCTGTGGCCTCGGCTGGACCCCGACAAACGTTCAAATCACCTGTTTCGATTCGCTTTCTAAAAGTCAATTTGGATCGTTTGGGGATCTTGCGCTAGTGCCAGATCCCACTACGCGCATAAGACTCGATCGATCCGATAATGTATTTGATTTTGTTCTTGGGAATATTTACAATTTGGACGGGACACCTTGGTCTTACTGCACTCGATCTCTCGCGCGGCGAGCGATTGAAGCCTTGTATCAAACCTGTGGCGCCAAACCATTTGCTGCGTTTGAGCACGAATTTCAAATTGCAAATATGTCGCCACGAACAGGGGATAGCTTTGGCCTAAAAGGATTTAGGGACGCCAAAGAGTGGTCTGGCGATTTTATGGCGGCGCTGGCGCAGAGCGGCTGCATGCCTGACTCTTTTATGAAAGAGTACGGACCGTCGCAATATGAGGTTACGGTCAAGCCTGCTATAGGTCTGACGGCACCCGACCATGCGGTAATCTTGCGGGCACTCGCACATGATGTAATTGGTAGCCACGGGGCCATCCCCAGCTTTTCACCGATTCTCCACCCTGATAATGTTGGCAACGGAGTACATATACACTTTAGTTTCATTGATAATATGGGTGTGCCGTTGGCATATGACGAGGACAATCCACATGAAATGAGTGAGCTGACCCGCCATTTTATTGGTGGGATTCTGCGCTATCTTGATCAAATTTTAGCTTTACTTGCTCCCTCTGAGATCAGCTATCTGAGGCTTAAACCGCATCGCTGGAGCGCGGCGTACAATAATCTTGGCTATCGGGACCGCGAGGCCTCTGTCCGAATCTGTCCAGTTTCCAAGCTAAGCCATAAGGAAGTTTCCAAACAATTTAACTTCGAGGTACGCGCTGTTGATGGCGCAGCCAGCCCATATTTAGCCTATGCCGCCTTGGTCTTTGCCGGGACACAAGGCGTTAGGGACCGAATTGAACCGCCACCGCCTACTGAACAAGACCTCTCACTACTGTCAGAGGAAGATCTTGCTGCCAGCAACTTTAAGCGCCTGCCGCAATCTCTTACAGAGGCGTTAGGGTGTCTTGGTAGCTCACGCGCTGTGCGTGATTGGTTCGGGGATAATTTCGTTGACGCATACATCGCGCACAAGCGTGGTGAAATGGAGGTTTTATCCGGACTAGACTGGGCCGAAAAATGCACACGCTATAAGGATGTTTACTAAGATGCTGCAAGTACGGAACGTATCAAAGAATTTTGGAGGTGTGCAAGCAGTCGATCGCGTCAGCTTTACCGTTGAAGACAATGAAATTCATGGTCTTATTGGTCCCAACGGAGCTGGAAAAACAACTATGATCAATCTTATTTCAGGCTTATTGAGCCTAAGTAGTGGCGAAATTCTATTGGATAAAGAACGGATTGAAAATTTAGCGGCAGAGACCCGGGCCAAGCTGGGGATGGCTCGCACATTCCAAAATTTGCGTATTTTTAAGAACCTCTCAGTGCGTCAAAATATAGGGATTGGAGAAATTCAATTGCTCGGGCGTGAAGTCGCAGATCCTAATCTGGTTGAAGATGCAATTGACTTGTTTCATCTGCGCGATGTCCTGGATGACGCACCTGAAAGCCTGCCGTATGGACAAATGCGTCGGCTTGAAATTGTGCGTGCGCTCGCGTTGCGGCCTAAAGTCCTGATGCTGGATGAACCAGCCGCTGGGATGAATCCAGATGAAACAAATGAATTACTATCAAATTTAATTTGGCTTCGGGAGCGGAGTCCCTGTGCGATCGTTCTTATAGATCATGATTTGAAATTCATCATGTCAGCGTGCGAAAAGCTCACTGTCATGAACATGGGCAGCCTTCTGGCCTCCGGACTGCCACAAGACGTGACTAAGAATAAGGAGGTCATAAATGCCTATCTTGGGCAATAAGAAAACTGTTTAGGGAGAAATCAATATGAAAAAGTTAAATCTAAAGTTAATAACTACGCTTGTAGGTCTGGGTTTGCTTGGTTTGCCTTTGCACGCTGAGGATACAATCAAGATTGGGTTCGCCGTACCACTCACTGGCGACTTTGCGCCTTATAACGAAGTGGCGGGTGCACAGTGCATGACTAAATTAATCAATGACGCGGGTGGTATAAACGGTCAACAGTTGGAATTGTTGATTCAAGATACTAATACCGACACTCAGGCGGCGATCTCCTTGACAGAACGCTTTCTGAGCAATGGAATTGTCGCCCTCGCCACAATTCCTTTTTCTGACACAATGATACCTGTAGCGCAAATTGCAGCGGCCAATGGTGTCACAATTGTGCAGGCTCAGAGCACTCAGGTGGAAATGCACACCGGTGTGGTTGATAACTTCATCACCAACGTTGCTCCTGATCCCTACACAGCCGCCGCTGCAGCCAATTATGCACTGTCCCAGGGGGTGAAAAATATAGTAATTTTTACCTCTGATGAAGGCGGTTCGTGGTCTGCACGGACACCAGAATGGTTTGCCGAAGTTATTGAGGAAAATGGCGGCAAGCTTCAAGCACGATTGAATTATACATCTGGCACCACCGACTGGAGCCCACAAATTGCAGAGTTAAAGGCACTTAACCCGGCTCCAGATGCAGTCTATATTTCGTGGGCAATGCCAGACATCGGCATTCTGATCCGCCAGATGCGGTCCGCTGGGCTTGATGCTTGGGTTGTTGGATCTGACGGGTTTGACGATCCTTCCCTAGATGCTCTCGCAGAACAAGATCCTTCCGTCTTGGATAGAGTTTTCTTTGGCACACTGGCCCCTGCGGTCCCCGGCAGCCGTATTGAAAAGTTCCAACAAGAATGTGCAAGTGTAGGAATTAAAGTGAACGGCTTATTTCCAGCTCTTGGAGGTGATACTATTAAAATAATAGAGCATGGAATTAAGGCAGCTGGTTCTACAGATCCAACTGCAATTAGAGAAGCTATTAGAGCTGCTGACAGTATTTCGGTGATGTCAGTCGAGGCCATCTCTTTTAAAAACACTAAGAGCTATGCGTTACGGGAAATACCTGTAATTGGCTTCAAGAGTGGCCGCCGTGTTGTCTTGTCACAAGACATACCCAAAAACGTCCCATCTTGGCCATAATATTGTCTACGCTTTTCCTGAATTAAAATCAGGAAAAGCGTTTTTATTGAAAGCCATCTTGATGTTGGAAATTAAAGCACTGAAAGTGTTTCATGGGCAGATTGAAGCAGTTCACGGTATTGATATCGCAGTGTCCCAGGGGCAGTGCGTAACACTTTTAGGTCCTAACGGAGCGGGTAAAACCTCGACGCTTTCGGCTATTACCGGTACAGTCCGTGCCACAGGAACAATCCAGTTGGATAGAGAGCCAATTGGAGCTCTGGCTGTTGAAGAACGCTGCAAACGTGGCGTTGCTATATCACCCGAAGGGCGGCGTGTTTTTGCGAACCTGTCTGTATATGACAACCTGCTCATGGGTGGTGCGCTATGTCCTAGCAGGGCCCAGCTCGACAAAGAGATCGAGGATTGGTTTGTACAATTTCCAGTTTTAGGGGAACGTCGCAACCAACTCGCCGGAACCCTTTCGGGCGGTGAGCAGCAGATGCTGGCGATCACGCGAGCGTTGCTGTCACACCCCCGTATTCTATTGCTAGATGAGCCATCTTTGGGCCTTGCCCCGCAGATTTCTGCCAAGATTTTTGACATCATCAGAAATCTTAAGTCACTCGGCACAACAATTTTGTTGGTGGAGCAAAATGCAGCCGCGGCCGTCCGTGTGTCAGACTACGTTTATGTATTGAACAATGGTATGATTTCCAGCCAAGGCAAAGCCGATCAGTTTGGCGATGGTAACGATTTGATGAATGAACTTACAGGAGTACACACCTGATGGATTATGCTATTCAGCAGACCCTAAATGCGCTCAGCTTTGGCGCAGAATACGCACTCATCGCGCTCGGGTTAGCAATCGTATTCTCGATCATGGGATTGGTGAATTTCGCCCATGGAGAGGTCGTAGCCTTTGGAGGCTACTCTATGGTCATCACTGCGTCATTGCTGACCAGCAACCCATGGCTCATTATGATAGGTGTAATGATAGCCTGCGTTTTGATGTCAGTTGTTTTAGAAAGGGTAGCATTTCGAACCATTCGCGGGGCGGATTTGACCACAGGGCTATTGACAGCTTTTGGCGTAAGTATTGTTCTACAAAACCTGTTTTTATTACTTGGCTCACCCAGGCCTATTGCAGCAACTCAATTTATTTTCCTCGATCAAACAGTGAAATTTGGATCTATCCGGGTTTCGTCCTTACAAATCTATGAAACTGTCTCAACTTTTGTTGCCATTGCCATTTTACTCGTCTTTTTGCGCAAAACAACGCTTGGTATTGCTATGCGCGCTGCGGCGTTAGATTTTGAGATGGTCCGTTTGTGCGGAATACGCGCAAATCGTGTGATTGCAGGAGCGTTTGCCATATCAGGCCTGCTAGCAGGAATAGCCTGCATTTTCATTATGGCTCGTCGTGGTAGCGTACAACCACATATGGGTTTTGATCCTGTACTGGTAGCATTTGTAGCCTGCGTCATTGGTGGTTTTGGTAGTTTGCCTGGAGCAGTATTAGGGGGATTCTTGTTAGGTATCACTGAGGTCGCCGTGCTAATATTCTTACCGCAAAGCGCCGGGGGGCTAGCCCCGGCAGTTGTCTTTACGCTGGTGACGCTCATACTAATCTGGCGTCCAGATGGGATCTTATCTCCCGCCCGAGAAAAGGGGGATAAAATTTGATGATCCAGCATTTAAGCAAAGACCAGCAAAAGGGGTTAATTGGGTCTGCTTTGTTGAGCCTGATGATCCTGTCAATTGTTGGAGCGTACTATCTTTGGGGAGAAAGCTTTCACGCGCGCATCCTATATGCGACATTTGTTAATCTGTTAGTGGTTGTGGGATTACAAGTTTTTACCGGCAACGCTAATATTACTGGATTTTCCCATGCGGCCTTTATGGGAGTGGCTGCATACGCTGCTGCGATATGTGTTACACCCATCGCGATGAAAGCGATTTCTTTACCTGTTGCTCCTTGGGGACTAAATGCCTTCGAACTACCTGCTCTAGTTTCTGCCATGATAGCACTGGCGATCACTGGCGTTTTGGGGCTTGCAACCGGGTTGGTTGTCGTACGCCTAAGTGGTGTGGGTGTAACCATCACCAGCATAGCGATTCTAGTTATTGTACATTCTATATTTATGCACCGCACTGATATTTTTAAAGGCAATCAGGCACTTTTTGGTATTCCCAAGATATTTGGATTAGCCCACATCACTGTGCTAGTAATCGTCGCTATCTTTGTCGCGCGTCTATTCCGCGAAAGTTCTGTAGGCTTGCAATTACGCGCCAGCTCTGACGATGAGGCAGGAGCTCGATCAATGGGGGTTGATGTGCACCGTGTGAGGCTAATTGCATGGGTTCTCAGCACTTTCTTTTTCGCCACTGCTGGAATTTCTTATGCGTTTTATCTTGGCACTATCTCTGCGCGCCCATTCTATTTTAATTTTGTTTTTCTAACTGTTGCGATGCTTATCCTAGGTGGGCTCAGAAGCGTGACCGGCGCTGTCCTTGGAACCCTCTTGATTACAATAGGTCTAGAGGTGGTCCGCTGGATGGAAACTGGGCCCACCCTCATCGGCATTAAACTACCGCAAATGTTGGGTTTGTCCGGTTTATTACTGGGCGTGGTCATTGTTGCAGTCATGGCGTTCTTACCCAATGGGATTATGGGCAATCGTGAGGCTGAGGATTTGTTGCCTAGCCGGAAATTGAAGGGAGAGAAAAATGGCGTGTAATCATACAATCCATAAGCACAACCATCACCTTGGTTGGGATAATTTGTTTGAGCCAATACTATCAATAAGCCCAGGCCAAACAATAGCGGTCGAAACCATAGATGCCTCAGGCGGCCAATTACATTCGAAGGCCACACTGGCTGATCTGAACTCGCTTAACTTTGAGGAGGTAAACCCAGTCACCGGTCCAGTATACGTAGATGGGGCAGAACCAGGTGATGCATTGGCCATTACCTTTCTTGAATTTCATCCATCTGGCTGGGGCTGGACTGCTAATATTCCTGGTTTTGGCCTTTTGGCAGAGGATTTTATCGATCCCGCACTGCATATCTGGACCTATGACACAGACCTTGCCAAACCTGCTGCGTTCTCTCCCATGGGCGAGGTCGCCATGAAGCCCTTTGTCGGCACTATTGGCTTGGCCATGGCAGAGGCGGGACTACACAGCGTGGTCCCACCTCGCCGAGTAGGCGGCAACATGGACATTCGCGACAATTGCAAAGGGACAACACTTTATCTACCGGTTGAAGTCTCAGGCGGCCTGTTGTCGCTAGGAGACACACATGCGGCCCAGGGGGATGGCGAAATTTGTGGCACCGCGATTGAGAGCCCAATGGATGTGGAAATAAAGGTTGAACTGATAAAAGGTGCAAATTTCCCCTTTCCGCGCCTGGAAACAAACGGGCCTGTAACCAACCACATAGACGCACAGGGCTACCGTGTGACAACCGGGATCGGAAGTGATCTTATGCAAGCCTCGCGTGACGCGGTTCGCGCTATGATCGATTGGATCTGCTCGTCAACACAGGTATCAGCGGTCGAAGCGTATATGCTATGCTCAGTGGCTGGTGATCTTCGGATATCCGAGATCGTTGACGTTCCAAACTGGGTTGTCAGCTTCTATTTTCCCAAATCTGTACTGGGCTAAATTTTTCTCAAATATACGCTTCCAAAAGACCAACCAAACATGCAGCCAGCGATCATTTCTAGTACTTTAGTCGCTGTCTAAAGCGCTGAGGTTGGACCATGAATCGTGGGATTACCAAACCAACTTAGTTTTGCTGATGTCGCGTGTCATCAGATACTGAATAAACTGGGCAGCATCTGGACCTGAGATCTCAACTTCGCGTTGAGCGGCCACATCTCGCATTGCTACACTGTTCATTAGGCTGTCGTAATCTGTGGCCGGGTCGCCAAAATGCGCTGGAGTAAACGTGTGATTATAAACTGAAAAATACGCGAATTCATCCATAATTATTGCATCAAAATATATAGATTTTCGGTTATTAGGATCTATACCCAATTGAATTTAAAATCTATTTTTTCTTTTTACAGTATTTGGTCGGCAATATTAACTAATGGGAGCGTTCTCAGAATCTAGCTAGGCTTAGGCCCTATTAATTTGATTGAGGCTTTCAAGCGTGTATGATTCAATCCCGCAAACTGTGGGGGATTTTATGAGCAATCTTTATTGGCTGAGCGAAGAT
>MDTF01009026.1_pt1 | contig 12655 bp, 13 predicted proteins | sample 811191 | NCBI WGS metagenome assembly MDTF01 (sample SAMN05326649, study PRJNA326480) | marine metagenome | isolation source: seawater | place: Southern Ocean | collected 2011
AAGAGATCTTCATTTTTCTCTTTTAATTTTTCCAGCGTGAATTTGTCTCGTACAGCCTTTGTTTTTGGGAAAATATAATTAGAAAGGGTTACAAAACTTTTACTCGTTCTATTTTGGTGAGTTTTTCTTGGTTTATGAGTAAATCATCCAGCACTTTTTCATAGAGTATTTCCATCTTTTCTTTAATGGATGGACTCTCTTTTTTAGCAGGTTCCCTTTTGGATTTATCACCTGCTTTCTTTGCTGTTTTTGGATCAAATGGCATATTAGTTAAATTAAAAAGTGAATTCAAATTTAACTAATATAATTTACTTTTTTAACAACCAACTACTTGACTGTATTTTATCTCCCAAGCCATCAATCAAAGAGATACCCATTTGATCACATATTGGTCTCTCAGGAATTGTGTTATTATTTTGATCACCTCCATTTGCAAAGTTCAGCTCATACTCTTGACCAAAATCTTGAGCAATTTTCTCAATAGTTTTACAAACTGTTCTATCTTGATCTATAGAAAGGATACAATGATCTACAGATTTAATATTAGAAACGATAAATACACGTTCTTGTTCCTGTTGAAACTCCGTACTCCCTTTTAATGCTCTTTGATGATCATTATTCACAATTACAAATAACTCGTCTGCAAGTGCTTTGGCATTGTTAAAATATTCAATATGCCCTTTATGCATGGGATTAAAATACCCTGATACAATAATTCCTTTTTTCTTACTCATTTTTTTATTTATTATCGACTACAATAGTTAATTAGGATGAGATATATTGGACTATAACTTCAAATAATCAATTGATATAAAGAATAGTTTAACCTCTAAAAAAAATATTTCTGAAATTATATAATTTACCAAGCGAATACAGGGCAATAAATATAATTAATAATAATAAAGAAAATATAAAGGAATATTTTTCAGATTTATAATAAATTAAAAAATTATATTTAATTAAAGAGAGTTTATTTGAAGAGATAGATCCGCCTGACCTTCGATACTTCGCTAAAGGTTGAGTTATTCCTGATGTCATTCTAACTTTCCGCATAATAATTAGCCAAAGCCCCCAGTCTTGTCTTTTTAAAAAATTAGGCATATACATTTTACCTAAATAATTTTTATCATATACCACGGTCAAACAACCTATTTCATTAAATAATAGTGTTGAAAAATAACTTATTTTTTTAGACACCTTTTTTGTAAACAGATATGTTCCATCTGCAGATATTATATCATAAGAACTATATGTGAAATTCAAATTATTTAATTCCATGTAATTTATTTGAATTTCAAGTTTTGTTGATATCCAAATATCATCTGAGTCACAAAACGCAATATATTTTCCTGATGCCATTTTAATAGAATGGTTTCTAGCAATTGCAGGACCGGAATTTTTATTAAGTTTAAATAATTTTATCCTATGATCCTCTTTAACAAAAGAATTAATAATATTCAGAGTATCATCTTGAGAGCAATCATCAGTAATAATAAGCTCCCAATTTGAATAAGTTTGATTAATAATAGAATTAATCATTTCTTTAATATAATCTTGAGAATTATAAGACGGAGTAATAATAGAGACTAATTCCATAAATTTAAATTTTATTATGATTTATGAGTATACTGTGAAAAAGTTTCAAAAGATTGAGCACAAAGCAATATACATTTTCTGCTATCTTCTTTATGAAGGACAATCATACTTAAAAATAAACTTGCTTCAACTAGCCTGACTATCTTAACATCAAGATTTAAATCTTTAATGAAATCGTTGAAAATTTGAGTATTTAAGGAATAGCCATTATCAAATTTCATTTCTAATTTTAAGTTATCGTTTAAACTTAAGTCACTTTTTTTATTTATTATTAAATCATAATTACCTAAATAAGAGTGCGAAAATTTTGCAGCATCATAATAAGAGGACCTTAAACCTTTATTTTCTATACCCCTAGGGTCAATTAGTTTAATTCTTTTATTTATTTTACAAAATAGAATATTTGAAAAACAGAGATCTCCGTGAGAAATTATAGTAGGAGCATTAATATAGGCTTCTTTATTATTTTTTAAATGATTATCAATAGATGAAAATAAATATTCTAAATCATGATCAAACATAAGTTTCATGTATTTATTTAACTTATTAAATAAACAGGAATCCGACTTAAGCTCATTGAACCTTGATAAGTTTTTAATTAATAGATTATCAAAGTCTATAGTGTTAGATTTAATTTTATGACCAACTCTAGATTCTTTAAAGTATTCAACAAGTTTATCAAAAATCACACTAAAATCATTTGAAGATAGTGTTTTAGAAAGAAATTGATAAGAAACATCCTTAAAAGAATAAGCTCTCATTGTGTAAAATGATGTATCACCCTCTTCCCCATAATCATAAACCTCTGCATAAAAATGACTAAGTGTAGATTCGATATTTTTTAAATAACTGTATTCAGACTTTAGTTTATCCTTATTTAATGATGTCTTTTTATAAATGTTTTGTTTTTTCTCTAAAGAATTAAAATGTCTTTTATCAGGGTTTTCCGTTATTAATTTATTTAACTCAATAAAAACACCTAAATTAATTACTAAATCAGGTTTTGGTATCCTATACACTAAAGATTTCCAATTATCAAAATCATTAAAATCACCACAATTCCCTTTATAAATAAATGAATTATCAACTTCACCTATAAAAATATTTAAAAAGGCTTCTTTAATAAATTTAATATAGTTTTGAAATAAGATTTTTTCTTTAATAAAAAATTCGTAAGATATTACCATAATATCTAAATGTTCAGGATCTCTAATTTGGTCTAAAGTATCTATCTGAAAAAATTCTTCAAACTCTAAAACCTCTTTAAAATAATCTTCTAAAGTTTTGTTTTTAAACCTTAAGTTTTTATATTCTGTAACTCCGAAACTTTCTATTGTTTCTGGATTTGTAATTACTTTGTTAAGAAGGTATATTTTCATGCTTTTTTGACGCTTCGATTAGATATGTTAAGAAAATTTTAAGTCTCTTTATAATAGATCCAGACCAACTTGACACTCCAGAGATTCTGTTTTTCTGTATTACCGGAAAAAAATATTTAGGCTTTAAAACACTTAACAAACTATAGTCTAAAGAAAAATTATCAGGAAGTTGATCTATATAGCCTTTTATTTTACCATTATCAATAAGCTTAGGCTGTCCATTGAACTCTTTTATAAATTTAAATGAAATAATACTTAAAAATAACCTAAGAACTGATGTGTTTATCTTTTCTGTAAAGGACCTATTTAATCTGTAAGAAAAAATTGAAGATGGTTCTGGTAAATTTTCGATTACTGAAAGATGATTTAAAAAATAGGAGAAGGTGTCAAATTGACAATCTGAATGATTTATTAATGAAAAATCAGCTAATGATTCATTAAGCCCTGTTTTAATTCCGTGTCCATAGCCAATATTTTGTTTTACTTTTAAAACTTTCAACTTATCATCTCTATCTCTTAGATTATCAAAAATGATATTTGAACCGTCTGAACTCCCATTATCAACAAATAAAAAATTTTTAATATTAAATATTCTCTCAAGCCTTTTAACATCATTATAAACTTTTAATATATTCTCTTTTTCATTATAAAAAGGAATAATCACATCGATTGTTTTATTTTTAAAAGGACTAGAAAATCTAAAAACAAATTCATCGATAGCCATATTTTTGTCATCTACATAAGCTCCTGCTTTTCCACAGTATGGTTTCCCTAAAATTAGTTTATCATAAGGAACCGATTTTCCTTTCAACCACTTTTCTGCGATTGGTTTAGTGATTTTATTAATTTCATTAATATCCCCATTTAAAGAAAGCATATTTCTAGCAGTAAAGACAATTAAATCATATTCTTTTTTAGCTTCATTTATTGCTTCTAAAACTTTTGAATTCAATTCTTTGTCAGGGTAACCTTTTTCTTTAGAATCAATTGTTATTGTGTTATCTAAATCTATTATAATTTTTGATTTATACATTTTATGTTTTATTTTATTTTTGACTTAAAAAAATCTGATATGAATAATAATAATCCTATAAATAACCCTGATCCAAAAATAATGAAACTATAAATAGATGATAGATATTGAAACCCAATCAATTGTGGAAAAAGTATACTAACATAATAAAATGCCACTTGCAAACCACCAATTCCTATAGGACCATTAGGTAAAATTCCAGACAAAGATATAAAAATAGTTAGCGTAGCAAAAACAATAACATCTAAACCAATCACCTCATAAAAGATTATTAAGGACAATATCTCAAAACCCCAGATTAATATACTTAAGAAAGTAAGTTCAATAATTTTATTTGAAACTAACGTTCTAGAATAATTAATATTTTTTAAAAAAATAGATGATAATTTAACTAACCTAATACTATTTAAACCGTTGTACCTATTTAGTATTCTTTTTTGCAGTAATACTAAAGAGCTTTCACCGACAAATATCACTGTCATTAATAAAAAAATCACTAGACAAAAAGGCATATATATAAATGAAACATCTTTAACACTTAACTCTGTAGAGATAAGAATCACTAAAGAAAATGCAACAAATATTGTAAATAGATCAAATAATCTTTCAATAATCAAAGATGTTAAAGATTTTATTGGACTTCCAAATATTTTTGAGAATGAAATTGCCCTATAAGCTTCTCCAAGTTTAAAAGGCAATGCTAAGTTTACAGAATTAGCTTTTAATTGAAGTGCTAAAAGCTTCCTAAAACTTATAGATGTATCGTCCGCTAAAAGATAAAGTCTAAATGTTCTAATAATATGAGAAGTAAAATAACTAAGTAATGAAAACCATATAATAAAAAAATTAGATTCTTTTATAAAGTTAATTGTTTCATTATAGTCAAGTGATATAAAGCCTCTAATTGAATAGAGAAAAACGAATCCAATTAATGGATAAAATAAATACCTTTTTTTCAAAACTTATTTTTATTTTTATTATAGTCTTCTGGCGTACCTAAAATAACACTATCTTCTACAGAAAATAAATCACTTGCCAAAATTAACCTATTATAATCTAACATTAACTTATAAACATCACTGATGAAATTTTCATCATTCAGATTATTCAAAAGCAAATAGAAATTCTGGTATATTAGTTTTGATTTAAAACCATATAATCCGGAAGTAGCTTTATTTGAAATAACAATTTTTTCTTTAATGTCAATAACAATATTCTGACTATCTGTCTCAACAAAACTATAATTTATTGAACTCTCTCTAAACACATCTATATATCCTTCGATTGTATTATCCAATAAATCTTTAGATATCAAAGAATTTAAATTTCTGTTTTTTAATAACGTATCTCCATTAAAAAAGAACACCCAATTATCTAACAATTCAACACTATCAATAGCGATATTTGCAGTTTCAGCCTGGCCATTTGTATCATTAACTGAAATTACATTATAGTTCTCAGAATATTTTGATAGAATCATTTCTAATTCATTTTTATATTCAATATGATCATTATTAATGATCAACACTAATTTAACTTTTTCAGGAAAGTTAAAACTCATTATACTGTTTTCTATAATAGATTTATCATTACCTAGCTTTAAAAGATATTTTGGCAAATTTATACCAACATTTGTAAATCTTGAACCTTTACCCGCTAAACAATAAACAAAATTGTAAGAATTATTTTTTTGTGAATGTACCATTTTTATTTATTATTATAGTTGAGCCTTCTATGATTGAGTCTGAAATACCTTTAGAGAAAGGCATTGATGCCAGGTAAAATAATCTACCTTTATTAAAGTTCTCTGGAATTTCATCATCATTAAGCTCTGAAATTGATTTTCCTTGTATATATAAAAAATATTTTTCCTTTTTAATATCTAATTCCGTTAATGAGTCAAAAATGATTTTATTTGAATTGGATTCTTTAATGTCCAAATTAAAATAATACACGGTAATTAAAATTGTCACACACAGTTGAATAACAAAATACAAATAGGTGATTTTTATATTATTTTTAGACATTAAAACAAAAGATATTAGCCCAAAGGGCACAATATAAAGTGCTAAAAAATTATGAATTATATTCCATCTAAGGTCCATGGAAAAAAATAATAAAACGGCTAAACTAAAAGCTAAAATCGTGTCTTTTAAATTATTCGGAAAATTTATTTTCAGAGAATGAAATATGGTTTCTTTTAAATAAATAAATAAAAAGAAAAAAGGTGTAGATTTAATAAAATAAATTACTAATCCTTTAAGCGATGTTACTAAGTCAAACCTATTGATATTATAATTTGCAAATCCCTTAGCTGCAGAACCAGAACCAGAAATCACATTATTAATTTCAAATAATGAATTTTGTTTAAATATTGAGAATATTATATATAAAGTAGAACAACCTGCAACATAAAAAATTATTATTTTATACTTTAAAAGTGAGTTAAATAGTAACTTATTTTTTAAATAACTGATGAATTTAACTAAACCAAACATATATAAAATAAGATGATTGTACCATGAAATATTTAAAAGAACAATAATTACTAAAGACCAACCTAATAATAATTTAATTGAATTTATCTTTTCGAATGAAATCATGAAATTAAACAACAAACAACATGATAGAATAGAAAGAGAATCTAATGTTGATAAATTCAATAATTCTGAAACATTAGAAACACCTAATAAACATAGAATAAGAAAAAATGAATACCATGTATCTTCTGTGTATTTTTTAACTGTATAATAAAAAACAAATACACCTGTTAAATTAAAAATGAGTGCCAAATTATATGCTACTGGTAAATAAAATTTATATGAAAAAAAAGATAATATTTTAGCAATTAAATAGAAAAAAAGTTTAGGATGATGATTATAAATACTAAAGGTCTCTACCCCATTTAATGATAAGAATTTCTCATCAAAAAACATATTAGCATCATTATTGTTTAGTCCATTTAATGCTACAGCTAACATATGTGGACCTGCATGACCCTCGTGACCCTGTATAAAATGATTTAAATTTATATTAAATCCAAAAATAATAAACAGAACGATTATAATTGATAACAGCCCTAGTGTAATCTTATTGTTCATAACTATTTTTAAAAATATTAAGATATTGATTGCTTACTGATTCAAAGGACCATTGTTTTTTGGCTTTTTTCACACACAACTCTTTCCATTCTTTTGATTCAGTTTTAGTTAAATTTAATATTTTTTTCACTCCATTAGCAAAATCTAATGTATCAAAAGGAGTGGCTAAATAACCATTAATACTATGATCTATTATATCCGAATTCCCCCCCACATTAAATGCAACGACGGGGGTGCCGCAAGCAAAAGCTTCTGTACCCATTTGAGTAAGGTTTTCAATTTTTGATGGAATGGCGACTGCATCCGCTAAACAATACAATTCGACCATTTTTAGTTCATCTGAAATATGTCCAACAAACTTTATTTCAATATTTCCAATTTTATAATCTTTTCCTTTTTGACCTACACAAATACATTGAAAATTTTCGTTTTTTAAAACACTAAGAGATTCTAGAAGTAAATCGCCTCCTTTATTATCTTCGAAAGGATTCCCAAAAGCACCGAAAAGTAAGGTTTTCTTCAATACATCTAAATTTCCAGGTAGATTAACTAAAGGATTTGTAGGTTTATAAATATTTAAATCTATTGGATTTGGAATATGATAAACCTTATTTTGTTTCAGAATGAAACTCTCCTTCGCCTTATTATAAAGCCAGGTGCTTGGGGCTACAAAAATAATTTTTTTATTTAAAAAGAAGCACTTGATTTTCCATATATACTTATCTAAATCGATTAATCTATCATTTAAATTTCTGTTTTTTGAATTATATCCATTTTTATATCTAAAATCAGATTCATTTAGTGGATGATGCTCAGTACCACAAAAGAACCAAGAATCATGTAAAGTAATGATTATTGGTTTTTTAATTTTTGATAACGTGAATATTGAAATAAAACAAGTATTAACCCAATGTATATTTACTAAATCACAATAATTTGAATTAATTTCATTGCTCTTTAAAACACCAAATAGGCCTAATGAATGATAAATTTTATTTTGTGTTTTTTGTGTTTTTAATATTGCTTTTTCAATATAATGATAAAATTTCATGAGTAATAAATTGCCTTGAAACTTCACTTTAGGAGCCAATGGGTTAGATTGAATAGCCCCAACTATCATTAATGAATCTATACTGATATTACTATTAAATGCCTTATTAACCCTATTCGCAGCAATTGCTGCGCCTCCCGATTTTTCTTTAGTTGAATAAATATTAATTTTCATTAAATAAATTATAAAGGATAATTAAACTTATCAAGAGATTTAATAGATAATATTTTATTTCTTGAACAGAAAGAACTAAAATCAACTACTTCTGTCCAATTAGAAACAAACACAAAATCAATATTATATTTTACAGCAACTTCCCAATCATATATGGAATCACCGAAAAACAGAGAATTACCTGTAATTTTTTCAGTGGTAATTTGTTCTTTGAAAATTTGAATTTTAGAATTTGGACTACCAAAAATACCTCCATCAAATAAATCAAAAATACCCTTAAATTTAAATAATTTTATCAATTCATCCTGCTTACCGCCAGAGATAACCATCCAAGAAGCCCCTTTAGTCTTTTTTTTAATTAAATCAAGATTGGGTGCTATTTCACAACTAATAAGCTTGTCCCAAACAATTTTAGCGTAGTCCTCTAATAGCTCATCTAATTTGGGCTTTTTTAAATTTTTAGGTAGAATTTTTTCTATAAAATAACTAAATTTTTCATACCTAGAAATACCTCCATTAAGAACATGGTAATTAACTAAATCCTGAGCTGAATTCTTGCCAAATTTCTCTGTAACTTCATAAAATGCTTCTGTTTTAGCTTTATTTGAATTTAGTAAAACCCCATCGCAATCAAATATGTATGTAGAATATAATTTCATAACTTATTTCATTTTGTTAATCAATTCACCAAGAACAAAATCTTCTGGCCAATCAATATCGTGACCTCTAATCTTATCTAATTTATATAAAAAAGGATGATCCCCTATCCTATCTTTATTTTTTATATAAATACTAGAATGAGCTAAAAATACTCCGCTATTAATTTCGTGCAAAGGCTCAAGAGTCTGAGTTCTAGGCCACTTCATCTCGCTTCTTTTATAATTTATTGGTTCATTGTTTTTCCACACAAAGGATCTAATTTCATTCACTGTCATTAAAGAATCATACCCTGTCTTTATTTTATCAAAATAAGTTCGTATCATATTTTCATAATCAACATTAGAAATAAATGGTGAAGTAACATGAGTCCATAATATATGGGCATTTTTTATTAAATCTGAAGCATGTAAAATTAAATCATCAGTAGTTGTTAAATTTGTACATAAACTATTATCACGCTTATGAATTAATATTTTAGTATTATTTAATTTTCTTGCATATTCTAATATAGAATCATCGTTAGTAGATAAAACGATTTTACTTATCAAAGTACAATTCAATAATTGATTAATTTTAATTTCTATTAAACCAAATTTAGATTCCCCAAACTGTTTAATGTTTTTATTCTTAACCCTTTCACTTCCCTCTCTACAGGGAAGAAAACAAATAATTGAATCGTTATTACTTAAATTAAAATCCATATACACTCTTAATTTCTAAGTTATATTTTGATGGTGTAATAGCGGTTAAACTCGGGGTATTGGGTGCTTGTTTAAATAACTTTATAATATTATCCATTTCTGAATTTTTTTCTACGTCATCATAACCATCAAATCCTGCCAAGAAAATCTGACTACATTCGCCACTTGAAGCTATCGCAAAAGAATAAGCCATTACCAAAGGGCTAGGCAGCGAGCATGAATTCTCCTTAAATTCAAACTCATTATCTTGTATTTGAATCCCGAAATCTAATATTTTTTTATCATCAAGTGAAGATTTAACATCATCTGGTAACATTGAATATGGTGTAATCATAGGTTGAGAAAAATGTTCATATAATTTATAATCCGCTAATAGCCTTGTTGGATGACAAGCTACTCTCATATTAATTAAACTTTGATCTATGTTATTTTGGGTATTCAAACCTAAAACAATTGGATTATATTTTTTTATAAAATTTTCAATTCCATCTTTGTGTTGCAATATACCAGGACCTGTACCTAAAATTAAAACTTCTTTTCCTTTTAAAGTGTTTTTTGGAGACCAAGAACCTTTGACTTCTGAATCAAAAAAATTGAGAGCGCTATTTAAATTTGATAAACTATATTTCCTGCTACCTTCTTTTTTTAACCTATGAATTACTCCGATTATATCATTTTCATCATACTTAATGTCACCAATCATTTTTTGAATATATGAAGGATGAATACCATACTTACCTGACAAAAAATAATATGTATTTGATCCCCATTCATATTTTAATTGCAGAGGCTTGAAATATCTATTAACAAGCTTCGTAATGGAAATAAGACCTGCTGGATTTACTCTATTAACTTTTAAACTATTTATTAATTCTTCAGTTTTTGAATTACCAGGGCCCCTTCCCATTCCAGTAATAGTTGAATCCAACCAACTAACGCCAAGATCATTAGCCACTAATGTGTTCTTAAGAGCATAACCCATATTATCGTGGGTATGAATACCCAAAGGTCCAGATATCCAAAATTTTCTAATCGATTTTATTATTTCTTCTATATTCTCAGGTAATAAACTCCCAAAACTATCTGCAAAATACAAAACATCAATAGGGAACTCGCTACACTCTTCTGCTGCAGATTCAATTTGGGTATTTGAATATTGAGCTATTTGCATTAAGTTAAAACCTACGATATATCCTTTATCTCTTAAAATAGATACAGATTTTAGTGACTCACTTAATTCATGGAAATGCGCCGCAACCCTCACTAAACTTACTTTTGAATTTTTTGCTTTTTTTGGAAACAGTTTGTTTAAAATTTCTTCTGAGAACTTACCGTTTTCAATAATTTCAGAAGCATTTATCATTACGCCAAGTTTAATACTTTTTGGAATAGTTAATGTATCTAAAAATTCATCCTGACTATATGCATAAGGCCCTTTAAAGCCATTGTTTTTTATAGATCTAAATCCAACTTCGACTATGTCAATATTGATCTCATCCATAACCTCAAAGTAGGCGGAGACTAACTCCTTTGAAAAATTCCATTGATTATAATATCCTCCATCCCTAAGTGTGCAATCTAGCAAAATTTCTTTCATATTATTTTTATTTTTTGATTATATAAAATAAAGCTTTTTTAAAAAAAAAAACTAAATATTTAAAATGTAAAATTAGTTTTTCTTTGCTTCTAACTTTATTTTCAATTAAAAGTCTGTGTTTTTCAATTTCGTGTTTTAAAGAAAAACCTGTACTAAATCCGCCATCTGACATTTCTACAAGGATTTCATCACGGATTAATGATTCTTCTGGTTTAACATTGTTATATATAAATAATGCATCACTGACATAACTATATTTTGTAGAATATTGTACTTTTTTATATACTTCTCTTTTTACAATTAAGCCTGGGTGAGCTAAGTCTATAAAATTTGAAATTTTATTTAGTCGAGGTAACCAAACCCAATCTTTTTTTGATTTTTTGAGTACAGATGAGCAAATATAATCACTATTATGGTCAAAGTCAATATTTAATAATGCGGAAGTATTTAAATAAACATCTCCTGAATTAAGTAAATGAACATACTTTCCGTTTGATGAATTTATCCCTTTATTAAAGGCATCATAAATACCTTTATCAGGTTCAGATAAATAATAATCAATAGACTCTTTTTTTTGATTAATAAAATCAATCGTTCCATCTGTAGAGCCACCGTCTATAATAATAAATTCAAAATCTCTAAATTCTTGGTTAAATATGCTATCAAACGTGCGTTTTAGTGCCTTTAAGTCATTTAAACAGATAGTAACAATTGACAACAAAGGTTGTTTTTTCATGCTTTTGTAGTGATATTAGTTAAACATAGTTTAGTTAAAAAAATTGATGACCATATCCATGGAGCTGTTGTATCACCATATGATAAAAATGTCAATGCTATTAAAGAATAAAAATGGCGATTTAAAAAACTAGAATTGATAAAAAAAGCTTTTCTAAAAAGAAAAAGAAAGGATATAAAGCCTAATACACCAGTAGATAATAAAATAGCTGAAAAAATATTCCCTATTGATCCATCAAGAAATGGACTAAATTCAAAATTATAGTACTTATATGAGATATATTCAGAATAATTAGAAAAACCTGTTCCCAGTAATTTATTGTAGAGATCTGATTCTAGTATATATTCAAATGGCAAAGTTATTGAATGTATTCTATACCCTACACTACCTGAAACATTACCTGTTAATAAAACGGTTGGTATTAAATAAATTTTTTCGAATGCCTTGATAAAAGGAGCAGAGAGATATGAAAATATAACCACTGCGAGAATTGAAAAAATAATTATTTTTTTAAATCGACCATTTTTATTTCTATTTCTATTTCTATTTCTATTTCTTAAAAAGTAAACTGTACCAAAGAAAAAATTAAAAATAAGGCCAATATAAGCCGTTGATGAAAAAGTTAAT
>MDTF01011544.1_pt1 | contig 12655 bp, 10 predicted proteins | sample 811191 | NCBI WGS metagenome assembly MDTF01 (sample SAMN05326649, study PRJNA326480) | marine metagenome | isolation source: seawater | place: Southern Ocean | collected 2011
GGTGATGTAAAAATTTGCTGTGAAAATCTAAATAATTGGGAGGTTGATGAAATTATCATAACATCAATTGACAGATCTAAATATAATTTGGGTCCAGACCTAGAATTGATAGATGAGGTCTCTAAATCTGGAATATCAACGCCAATTACTTATGCGGGTGGTATAAGAAATCTTAACGATGCAGAAAAAGTTATTTCTAAAGGTGCTGATAGAGTTTGTGTTAACAACTTAATTATGACCAATATTTCTAGTATTAAAGATATAGCCCTTTCAATTGGAAGTCAGTCATTATTAGCAAGTATTAATATAATAAAAAGTAAGAATAATTTTTTTTGGTTTAACTATATAAAAAAAAAATTATTACCAATCGAATCAATTCCACTTGATTTACTTCATTATGTTTCAGAAATAATTATAACTGATGTAAATAATGAAGGTTTAGATGACAAATTTGATTTAAAAGTAGCAGATATTACAAAGAAAATTTTTGATAAAAAGAAAATAATTTTTTTTGGAGGAATATGTACAAAAAAAAAAACCAGTTTAATAAAAGAAAAAATAAGTAACTCATCATATGCGATTGGAAATTTTTTTTCCCACAAGGAACTAGCAAACCAGTATTTTAAATAATGAAAAATAAATTACGGTTTTGTGTAAGATGTCTATATTCATCAGAACACCCATTAAATATAACTTTTAATGAAAAGGGCTTATGTAGTGGATGTCAAATACATGAAGAGAAAGATTCATTAGACTGGAATGCAAGATTAGAAAAATTGAAAAAGATTATTTCTCAATATAAAACAAAAAAAGGTAACTATGATTGTATTGTTCCAATTACAGGCGCTAATGACAGTTATTATATCTTACACTTGGTAATTAATGTTCTTAAATTAAATCCTCTACTAGTTCATTATAATTCATATTTTAACACTCAATTGGCAATAAAAAATTTAACTAATTTAAGAATTAAATTTAATAGAGATATTATTATTAAAAATGTAAATCCAATTAAGGTTAAAAAAATAACCAAAGATTCTTTAATTAATTTAAGAAGTATGTATTGGCATGTTCTTGCTGGACAGACAGTTTTTCCAGTTCAGGCAAGTATTGATTATAAAATTCCTTTAATTATATGGGGAGCACATCAAGGCATCGAACAAGTTGGAATGTTTTCATATACTCAAGAAGTTGAGATGACTAGAAGATATAGAAAAAATCATGATTTAATGGGTTGTGAAGCTACAGATCTTATAAAGCCTTATCAAAATTTAAATGAAGAAGATGTTTTTGAGTATTTTTATCCATCATTTAAAGATCTTGCTGATGTTGGTACAAAGGGAATATATTTGAATAATTATTTTAGATGGGACCCTAAATGGCAACACGAAAAAATGATAAAACTTTATGATTATAAAACGGGTGATCTAAATAGAACTTTTGATACTTATGATTACAATCATTGTTATAATTATATGGATATTCATGATTATATTAAACTTTGTAAACATGGTTACTCAAAAGTTACTGATCATGCTTCTAGAGAAATCAGATTTGGCAGAATATCGAGGGAACACGGATTAGAATTAGTAAAAATTTATGAGAATAAAAAATTGAAATTCAGTAAATTATTTACTCAATGGTTAGGGATTAAAGATGAGTCGCTTAATTATTTATTTAATAGATTTAAGAATCCAGAATATTGGAAAAGAACTGATGCTTCTAGCTATGAGCAAAATTTATTGTCATCAAAAATTAAAATATCAAAAAGAAAAGATACAATTAAAAAAAAGTTTTTTTTTACTAAAACTGATAAAATTAATTTAGATTCCCAACCTAAGTATATAATCTTTGGAAAGGGTTATGAGAATTAATGTTCATATTTGATGAGTATAATTCAGATAGCTCAATACAAAACATAATAATTAGGTTATTAGTTTTTTTTAAATGTGAAATTTTTTTTTTAAAATCAATTAAAAAAAAAAGCAATATAAAGATTAAACCTCTCCAACTAGAAGGGCTTGACTGGATTAATGATCAAGAAAATAGCGCTCATGATCCAAAAAAATTATCATTTAATAGCGAAAAAGAAATATTAAAAAAAAATTTTACTTATAATATTTTAAATCTATTTAATCACAAACATACAATAACGGAGTTAACACCTGCTTTAAGACGTTCTGTTAATTGGAATCATATGAATATTGTTTCAAAAATTGATGTTTTTTTAAATAACAGATACTCACAATCCTTAGTGTCAAAACCTAGTTGTTATTTACTAATCTTTAGTAAAAGTAATTTAATTTTACCAAATTTTCAGAATCCTGTGTATGTTTGCAGATTATCTTTTTTGAGTAGTGCACATTATATTATTAATATTTTTATTAAATTATTAAAGCTTATTCAAAAAAAAATAAAAGTGCTAACTGGAGTTAAACTTATCGAAAAAGGAAATAATGAAAACTATAAATTTAAAAATTTAAAAGTTTTGCATATTTTACATCATGGTTGGCAATATGGATCATGGCAAAAAGACTATATAAATTATGAAAAATCCAAATTTAAAAAAGAAGAAGTTGGATATTTTGATTATGCAAAAGATTACAAATATAAAAATATACCATATTTTTTTATACAGCCAAATTTTTTGAAAATGGTTAAATTTATAAATTTCAACTTCTTAAAAAAATTTTTTTATTTACTTTTTTCTTCACGTTCATCCAATCAAATACAAACGTCTTTATTTTATGCAAGATTTTTTTTAGAAATAAAACATTATCAATTAGTCTTTTCTTCATTTAAGCAAACAAAAATTGCTATTATAGATTATGAGGATTTGTGTCCGCATTCAATTATACTAGCATTGCAAAACAGTGGAATAAAAACAATTGCAATACAACAAAGGTTTAGTAATATAAATTATCATTATCCTCAAGTTATCTTAGATTATTACCTGGTGTGTAGTCAGTTAATAAAAAAAAAGATGATAGAGAACAAAAATGTCAAAAAAATTGTAGCATGCAATCAATGGAGGACAAGGCTATTTGAGAATAAGATAAAAAAATTTAATATTAATAAAAAGATAAAAGTTATAACAGCTCTTCCATATCTTTATTATATGGATAGAAATATATCAAACCCATCAATTACAGTAAATGATAAAAATACTGATTATTTTATAGAACAATTAATTAGACTAAGTCACGACCTTGACCATTTACAAATTTTATTAAAATTTAAAAATTTACGATGGTTGCAGAACAAACATTCTTCAAATCTTTTATATAAATTAAAATTAAATAAAAAAATTAAAATAGAAAATGATTTAAGCTCTTATCATTGTTGCGCGATATCTGATTTAGTTATTGGCAAACCAACAAGTTTATGCGATGAAACAATTTCAGCAAAAATACCCACTCTAATATCCTTAGATAACAATAATTTTATTACTAAAGTAAGCAATATGTATGATTATTTTCATAAAGATATCCTGGTTACTAATTACATGGATTTAAAATTTAAAACTCAAAGAATTTTAAATAGAGACCCTCATTATATTGCAATATTTAAAAACCTATCGCGAAAAGTTTATGATAATGGTGTTTTTAATAATTCAGATAAAATAACAAATGAAATTAATAAAATTTACCAGGAGCTTACTTGAGAACAATAAAAGAAAGTATAGATTTTATACCAAATAATGAAAATATTTTTTTTCATTGTAGAATTGCTCCTTTAAAAAAACTTGATACTTATAAAGGAATAACTTTGCTTTTATTAAATCTTTTAAAAAAGAAAAAATTAAAAAGTTTAATAGTGCCTACTTATACATATAGCTTCACTAAAAAAAAAATATTTAATAGATCGTCATCAACCTCAGAGGTTGGGAGGTTTTCAGAGGAAGTTAGAAAAATTTGTAAAACTCAACAGCGATCTATAGACCCAATTTTTAGTTACATTGATGTGTTTAGTTCAGGTGTTGTAAATAATAATATATATAATTCTTCTTTTCATAAAGATTCTATATTTGAATATTGGAATAAAGTTAATGGTATAGTTGTTAATTATGGATTAGATGAACTTATATCCACACAGTTACATTATTTAGAATACAAAAACAAAGTTCCTTATAGAGAGAACAAATTATTCAATGGATTGATAGTCAACAAAAACAAGAAAGTAGATGTAAAATATAAATTCTTTTGTAGAAAAGATATCAACAATACTTTTTTTGATAGAAAAAAAATTTTGAAAGATTTACTCCTTAAAAAATTGATTAAACAAAAAAAATTCTCAGATATTACTGTTATCTGGTTTAAATCTAGAGATGTTTGTGATTATCTATCTAAAAAAATTAAAAAAAATAAAGAATATCTATTAATTAAATAATGATAAATTTTATAAAACCTATCTTTAATTTAAATCGAAGTATTACTGGACCAGGAACCTTACAAACTCTTAAATATATTAAGAATAATATTAATAATTTCAAAATAAAAAAAGTAAAAAGTTCTACTAAAGTTTTTGATTGGAAGGTGCCAAATGAATGGCATATTAAAGAGGCTTACATCAAAGATGAAAATGGAAAAATAATCATCAATTTTAAAGATAATAATTTACACGTACTAAATTATTCAAAAAAAATATCAAAATGGCATTATATTAAAGATATAAAAGAAAACATTTTTTTTTTAAAAAAAAATCCTAATGCAATCCCATATGTAACCTCATACTATAAAAAAAGATGGGGATTTTGCATGACGTATAATCAATATAAAAAACTTGATACCTCTAAAAAATATTTTTTTCATATTGACTCATTTTTTAAAAAAGGTTTTTTGAATTATGGTGAAATCTTAATACCCGGAAAGTCAAAAAAAGAAATTTTATTATCAACTTATGTTTGCCATCCCTCAATGGCAAATAACGAACTTTCTGGACCTGCTGTACTGACTTATTTAACAAACTGGATTGCTACAAAGAAAAAAAAACTTTCTTATAGAATAATTTTTATTCCAGAAACAATAGGTTCAATTACCTACCTTTCAAAAAATTTTAATACATTAAAAAAAACATGTATTGGTGGTTTTGTTTTCACTTGTTTGGGAGATAGTGGTGATTTTTCAGTAATTAAGTCTAAATATAATAGATCTTTTATCGATTTTGCATCTGAATTTGTACTTAACAAAAAAAATATTCCTCATAAAATTCATAGTTATTTAGAGCGCGGTAGTGATGAAAGACAATTTTGTTCACAGGGAATAAATTTGAATTTTAACACATTAACCAGAACAAAATTTGGAAATTATAAAGAGTATCACACCTCTTTAGATAATTTGAATTTTATAAAAAACAAATATCTTAAAAAAAGCCTTAGAGTAGCAAAACTTTTGATTTCATATATTGATGATTCATATTTTCCAAAAAGTAACATTAAATGTGAACCATTTCTTACAAAAAGAAAATTATATCCAACAATTAACTTTTTAAATATAAAACCTGATAGAAGAATCTTGGATGTGTTAAATTTTTGTGATGGTTCAAATAATGTCGACCAGATCTGCGAATATACAAAATTAAAAAAAGTAAAAGTACTTTTTTGTTTAAAACAATTAAAAAAGCTTAAAATAATTTAAAATAAACTCATGAAAAGTTGCTTACTTAAAGGAATATGTTAGTGAGTATTACATATTCAATGATTTTATGTTAATAACAATTTAAAGAAATAATTTATACAAAAATTTTCCTTCTAGTAATTATATTTTTATGTGTAGCATTTTGGGTTTAATAGATTTTGACAACAAACACCCTTCAAAAAATGAGGTAATATTTGATTTAAACAAATTACTATCACATAGAGGTCCTGATGATGAGGGATACTTTAATGATGAATATATTTCTTTTGCATTTAATAGATTATCAATAATTGATTTAAATTTGGGCAATCAACCTATTATTCGAAACAATATTATTTCAATATTTAATGGAGAAATTTATAATTTTAAATCAATTAGACAAGAACTTGAAAAATTAAATTATAAGTTTGAAACAAATTCTGACAGCGAGATAATTCCAAATGCCTTCAATGAATGGGGTGTCGATTTTGTAAAAAAACTCTCTGGGATGTTTTCAATTGCTATATACGATAAGAAAAATAGAAAAACCTACTTATTTAGAGATCGCATAGGAATAAAGCCTTTATATTATAGTAATATAGATGCTGGATTAATATTTAGCTCAGAAGTTAAGGGAATAATTAATTTTCCAGGATTTAAAAAAAAAATTGATTATACAGCCCTATATTCTTATTTATCATTTAGATACCCTACAAATAATAATAATTATTTCTTCAAAGATATTAAGAGATTAAATCCTGGACATTATCTAGAAATAGATCTTAATTTAAAGAAAATCACAGAGCACCAATATTGGAAATTATCAATCAATAAACCTAAATATAAAAAGAGTGAAAAATTTTATTTAGAAAAACTTGATCAATTATTAAATGATTCTGTAAAAAGTCACCTCCAAAGCGATGTTCCTGTTGGGGTTTTTTTATCAGGGGGACTTGACTCATCCCTTATAGCCGCAATTGCAACTAAATACCATGCGGGAAGATTAAAAACATATTCTGTTGGTTTTAAAGAGACAAAATATAACGAGGGAAATAAAGCTAATCTAATATCAAAACATATTAATTCTGAACATACAGAGATAATAATTGAAAAAAAAGATTTTTTTGAAAATTTACAAAAAATAATTGAAATTAAGAATGCACCCATTTCGATTCCACATGAGTACCCCCTATATGCTTTAGCACAAAAAATGAAAGGGGATGTAAAGGTAGTTTTAAGTGGCGAGGGTGCAGATGAATTTTTTGGAGGCTACTCTCGAATTCAAAAATCTCCCTTTGATTACAAAAAAAATAAATTTATCCAATCATTTACAAATTTGACCTTAATAAAAGAAATTTTTTCTATAGAAAAAAATTTTGACTTTAGGAATAAAAATTTATTAGAATATTTTTTTGAAAAATATAACTGGTTTAATTTTAATGAAACAAATGAATTATTAAATGATAAAATTAAACATGAAATCGATCTTAAATCAGTGACACAACCATGGACTGATAATTTTGATGATAATAAAGACAAATCTTATGACCAGATTTTATCATTATTTCAAAAAAACCACTTACAATGCTTACTTGATAGACTTGATGTAATGACTATGGCTAATTCTATAGAGGCAAGAGTACCATTTTTGGACAATGCGGTTGTTGAATTTATTAACAACGTACCATTTAAATATAAAATTAAATGGAAGTCTTCTTATCATATATTTAAATCTTTATTTTCTAGTAGCTCTATTTATTCAGAAAATAATGATATTAATAAGTATCTCTTACGTAAGTGTTCAGAAAAATATCTACCTCAAAACACCACAATGGAAAAAAAATTAGGCTTTCCACTGCCAATGAATGAATGGATGAAAGATGAAAAAATAAAAGAAATTTTATTAGATGCAACAACATTGAATAGAAAAATTTTTAAAAAAGAGCAAATTGAAAAATTATTAAAAATTGAAAAGGAAACTAACGACCCTTATGATTTCTCTGGTAAGAAAATTTGGATGATTCTAAATATTGAAATTTGGATGAGAACTTATATTGATCGATAAATGATTAAAGCAATTATTTTAGCTGCAGGAAGAGGTTCAAGATTAAAAGGTTTTTTTAACAAACCTAAATGCTTAATTAGACTTGGAAAAAGTGATTTAACTCTTTTAGAGAGAACTTATAATAATTTAAAAAATTTTAAAATTGATAAAATAAATATAATTACTGGATACAAACATCGCGATGTTTACAGAATATTAAAAGAAAAAGCTTTTTACATTTATTTTAAAAATTATCGAAAAACAAATAATTTACAGACACTTCTTTATGCAAAAAAACTTTTAACTAGTTCTTTTATTTGCTTATTTGCTGATATTATTTATGAAAAAAAAATAATTAATACCTTACTAAAAGATAATAATGATATCTGTCTTGCTATTGATACTTCTAAAGTTCTAGAGGGAACAATGAGAGTAAAAATTAAACAAAATAAAATTATTGATATAGGAAGTCACATTACTGTTAAAAATGGTCATGGAAACTTCATTGGCATTGCAAAATTTTCAAATAAAGGTGCTAAAATTTTAAAGAAATATTTATTAAAAGAAAAAAATAATTATAAAGATTATTATACTCAAGCTTTAAGGAAAATGATTGTTAATGGTGTAAATATAAGTTACATAAATGTTAAAAAAGAATTCTGGAAAGAAATTGATACTAATAAAGATTTAATTGAAGCAAAAAAAATGATTAAAAGATTAAAAATTTAATTATGAAAAAAAAAGTATATGTAGCTTTGTCAGCAGATATTTTACATTCTGGACATATTAATATTTTAAAAAAAGCCTCAAAATTAGGTGATGTTACTGTTGGTTTGTTATCTGATGAGGCCATAGGCGAATACAAAAAAATTCCTACACTAAACTATAATCAGAGGAAGATTGTTGTTGAAAGTCTAAGTATGGTAAAAAGTGTTATTCCTCAACATGCTAAAGATTATAGACCCAATCTAATTAAGCTAAAACCAGCTTATGTTGTTCATGGTGATGATTGGAAAAGTGGAATACTTAAAGAAAGTAGAGACCAGGTTATTAAAGAATTAAAAAAATGGTCTGGGAAACTTATTGAATTAAAATATACAAAAAATATTTCATCCACTAAGATAAAAAATGACATCTTAAACAAGGTGTCCCTTAAACATAATAGAACCTCTAGTTTAAAAAGACTTATTCAAAGTAAAAAATTAGTAAGAGTGATTGAAGCACACTCTCCTCTGGTTGGATTAATTATTGAAAACTTAACATTAGCAAAAAAAAATAAAAATGAAATATTTGATGCTATGTGGTCTTCAAGCTTAACTGAATCTTTAATTAGAGGTAAGCCTGACAATCAATCAGTTGAACTATCTACAAGAATCAATGCACTTAGTGATGTATTAGATATAACTTCAAAACCCTTTATTTTCGATGCAGATAATGGTGGAAGAATTGAACACTTACCTTATACAGTAAATTCAATGGAAAGACAGGGTGTTTCTGCAATTGTGATTGAAGATAAAATTGGCTTTAAAAGAAATTCACTTTTTAAAGACCAAAAAAGTACTCAGCAAGATTCTATAAAAAATTTTAGCAAAAAAATTAAAAAAATTAAAGACTCTAGAAAATCTGAAGACTTCTTAATTGTTGCAAGAATTGAAAGTTTTATTCTTGGTAAAGGTTTAAATGATGCCCTTAAAAGAGCATATGCTTACTCAAAAGCTGGTGCAGATGCAATCTTAATACATAGTAAAGAGAATACACCAAGTCAAATATTTAGTTTTTCAAAGATATTTAGAAAAAGTAAATATTATAAGCCTATGATTGCTGTTCCTTCAAGTTATTCAAAAACCTATGAAAAAGATCTTTTAAAAAATGGCTTTAGTATCGTGATTTATGCAAATCATTTATTACGAGCATCATATAAAATAATGGAAAAAACCGCTCTTGATATATTAAGATTTAATAGATCTTATGAAGCAGAAAAAAATATTGTTTCTGTTAAGGATATTTTAAACATTAAAGCTAAATAAGTACTCTTTAATGATAGATACAAAAAAACTTTTTAATCTATTTCAAAAAAAAAAAATTAATTTTTTTAGTGGAGTTCCCGATAGCTGTATGAATGAATTTTGCAATGAATTGTCAAATCATAAAAATATTGATAATATAGTTGCTGCGAATGAAGGTAGTGCAGTTTCACTTGGTATTGGCTATCATTTAGCTACATCAAAAATTCCTTGCGTTTATATGCAAAACTCAGGACTGGGAAATGCAACTGATCCATTAACAAATTTGATGAGTAAAAGTGTTTATAATATACCTATGATAATTTTAATAGGTTGGAGAGGAGCACCGTCAATAAAAGATGAAGCTCAACACGATATTCAGGGAAGAGTATTACTGGACTCATTAAAATTATTTGAAATAAAAAATATAGTTATTAGTAATGATAAGGATTTAAAAAAAGCTGCGAATTTGATTAATTACTCTAAAAAAAACTCAGCAAGAGTTGCTTTAATTTTTAAACCCAAGATTTTAACAAAAGTTACTTCCACTCATAAAAATAATAGAAATAAAATTTCTAGAGAAGAATTTATTGTTGAATTGTTAAAAAAGATTGATAAAAAAACTAAAATAATTTCTTCTGTTGGTTTTAACTCAAGGGAGTTATTTTTTTTAAGAAAAAGAGAAAAAATTGTCAACGGGAAGGATTTTTTATTAGTAGGTGGTATGGGGCATACAGCAATGACAGCTCTTTCCATGACAAAATATACAAAATCACAAGTGATTTGTATGGATGGAGATGGATCTTTTATTATGCACATGGGTGCTCTTTCAATTCTAAATAACTTTGATTCATCTAATTTTAAATACATATTAATTGACAACGAAGCACATGAATCTATTGGAGTACAACCAATATCAATAAATAAGATAGATTTTATAAAATTATCTAAATCTCTTGGATTTAAAAATTTTTATTTAATCAATTCTAAAACTGAAATTAAAAAAAATATTACTAAATTTTTAAAAAATAAAGGTCCTTCGTTCATGCATGTAAAAATTAAAGTTGGAACTATAAAAAATTTACCAAGACCCAAAGATTTTATAGCTATTAAAAGAAACTTTATGAGAAATAAATTTAATTAATTATTATTTTACTTATCTTTTTTTCAAGTTCAGTAGTTAAACTTGAGATATTTTTCTTAAAGTCATTTTTTATTGTAATATGTGGATTTTTTGGAAATTCGGCTCGAATATCCATACCGACAATGTTATTTTTTAATTTACTATATATTTTCTTTTTTTTATTAAACTTTATAATTTTTTTAACGTCAGATTTAATATAAATTTCAACATAGTTTTTTATTTTTTTTCTTTTCAAGGATCTTAGTTTGTTAGACAGAGCAATAGCATCATAAATTACGTTTATCTTCTGTTTTAAAATTAAATTTAAAAGATTAACATGTTGAGACCCTAAACTAACTCTTTCATTTTTATTAAAACCTTTGAAATCATAAATTTTTCTTATTTTTTCACTATGTATAATTACAGTTGGGCCAAATGATTTTATTATATATTTTCTTATTTTTAATGAAGTTGAAGTTTTACCCGCACCAGATAACCCAGTAATAAAAAAAAGAATTCCATTATTTTTATTTATTTTAATTTTTTTCATATAGCTATTTAAGAAAGTTATTTACAATTTTTAATTGTCTATTTGTAATTAAATATATATCTATAGCAATATATGAGTGATTTAAAGACTATATTTGTTACTTCAGCTGTTCGATCTGGTGCAGCTTTATTTATAAATATGCTGAATGTAAATGATGATATTAAAGTTAGCTCTGGACTCATAAATTTTTTTAGATTTTATTTTAAAAAATATGACCCAGTTAATAAATACAATAATTATGAAAAGTTATTTAACCAGTTTAATTTTAGATTAAAAAATAGATTTGGAATTAATTTAGATACTAATAATTTTCATAATAAATTAAAAAAAATATTAATTATTCAAATATTTATAAATTAATATGTTCTGAGATATTTAAAGATAAAAAATTTAAAATTATTGGAGAACACGCTGGAAATGAGTGGCGAAATATCTCAAATTATCTTCAAATGTTTCCTAAAGGAAAAGTAATTATTATTTTAAGAGACCCTAGAGACATTATTTGCTCATTTAAGAAAAATACTATAGCAAAAAAAAATGATTACCTCATTTCTTTATTTAATTTTGTAGATCTTATTAATTATTCATTTTTATTAAAAAAAGATTATCCTAAAAACATTCAAATTATTAAATTTAATGAATTAAAAAAAGATTCAATATTTATAATGAAGAAAGTTTGTAAATTTTTAGGAATTAAATTTAATAAAAAAATGATAAACGAAAAATACTTCAAGGATATTAATGGAAAAAAATGGGATCAAACAAAAGCTTTTTCTTTTACTGGTAAATTAAAAAAAAATAACATTGATCGATGGAAATCTATAATGAAAATAGAAGATCTTTTTTTATGTGAATTTATTGCAAAAAAACAAATGAAAATGATGGGCTTAAAAAAGTCAAATATTATTTTTAATAAGAAAATAATTGATAAAGGTTTAAAAAAAATAACAAGTAGTACTTTGCTAACAGATTCTTTTTTAAATTGGATAAATACACAAGAAGGAAATGATAAATATCCTCTTGACCCTACAAAACCTAAAAATTGGGATATGAGTCAATTTAAAGATCCAAAAAAATTTAAGATATTAAAAAAAAATAAAGATTAATAAACTTTACGGTGATGAATCTTATAATAACTTTGTTCTGATAATCTTTTCTTACCAGTCTAGGTTATTAACAATTTTATGGTAAAAAATGTAGATCTATGATTAAGATCTTTTTTTTAAATAACTTAAGTGATGAAATACAATTGCTGCACTATTTGAGATATTTAAGCTTTCTACATCCTTATTTATATCAATCTTAACTAAAAAATCTGTA
>MDTF01015330.1_pt1 | contig 12654 bp, 11 predicted proteins | sample 811191 | NCBI WGS metagenome assembly MDTF01 (sample SAMN05326649, study PRJNA326480) | marine metagenome | isolation source: seawater | place: Southern Ocean | collected 2011
TATTTTTTTACGGAAGTAGATCAGTTTTTTTATTGCTTATACCCTTTAATTTTTATCTACTATGGTTAAGATTTAATAATAAAGTTCTTTTATTGTTTGTGCCCATCACGCTTGTGTCTATCTTGTCTTATAGTATTCCTTTTTATATAAATCCAGAAATGTTCACACCATTTCATCTTTTTGGAAAAGTCTATTCTATGCTTTACCCTATAAAATATTATATTCTTATTTCTCTTTTTTTATTTATTTTTAACCTTGTGAGATACAAACTATTTATAAAAAATTTTTTTACAGGGAAAAATTATTTTTTGTTACTTCAGGTTTTATTAATATCTGTTCCTTTAAGTCTTGTAGTTTTAGTTAGTATCTTTTCTACAAATAGTTTTAAATCTTGGGAGGAGCTTAATTATACTCTTTTATTTATTCCTTCTATTTGCTACTTATTTGCGAAATTCTTGAATAAAAAAACAATTTTTACTTCTTAATGTTTTTATTATAATTTTTGTCAAACCATTCAGTTGTTTGTTTCAAGCCCTCTATTAGTGAATAATCTTCTTTAACTTTTAGTTTTGACTGAAGCGTAGTATTCAATCTTCTTCGACTTACACCTTTCAAGGTTTTTTTATCCCAAAAGATCTTTCCCTCAAAATTATATAACTTAGCTATTAATTTGGATAGTTGGTCTATTGTTGTTTCTTTTTTGGAGCATAGATTTATAATTTGTATGTCTTTCTTCATGATTTCAAGAACCATTTTAGCTGCATCTTTAGCGTAAAGAAAACACCTTCTTGTTTTTGGACTACCCCATAATTTTACAGAAGTCCCCCTTTTTTTTGCTAAGTAAAATTTGTGAATAAGAGAGGGTACGACATGTCCATTATTCACATCAAAATTATCATTAATTCCATACAAATTGTTCATCACAATATAACAAAATTTAATTTTTGTTTGGTTAGCAAGAGACTTTAGTTGATGTAGCATTACTCTTTTAGAAATTCCATAATAGAACTCTGATTGATGTGGATCATATTTGAAAATATTCTTTTCTTTAATGTTATCTCTATATTTTTCTGAATATACAGCAGAACTTCCAATACAAACTATTTTCTTAATGTTATATTTTTTACAAGCTTTTAATAAATTCGAATTAATTATTAAATTTTCATTAATCATTTCGAATTTGTTTTGACTATTACCACCAATTCCAAAGACTTTATTTGCAGCATGTATTACGTGAGTTGGTTTATTTTTTTTAAAAAAGTTATCAATTTTCTTATAATTAGTTAAATCTAATTTTTTTGATGAAAAACTAAAATTTTTTTTCTTCTTTTCATCTAGTAGTTTAATTATTTGGGATCCCAGTAAGCCATTTCCACCAGTAACTAATATTCTTTCTCTTTCAATCATCTAAAAATGTTTTAAGTATAGCTTATAAGCTTCAATTGATTTTTTTGAAAAAAAATCATTCAATTTGAATTGTTTTTGTGACATTTTATTTATAATAGCGGATGAATATTTTAAGCCAATTAATTCATTTTTTAAATCTACACTTAGATCATGTAGATTTCTATCCTGGAAAACACTTGGTTTTGAATAGACAACATTGATTTTCCTTACATACTGTAAATAATATGATGCCCATATATCGTGCATACGACCTTGATCTGGGAATAAAAAATAATTTTTTAATAATTTTGCATCTAAGAATGTATTTTGACTGTTGAAGGGAGAGATTTTATTTGAATAAAATGGAAAGTGATTATTGTTAAACTTACATTTTGGTTTTAACATTATCCTAGCTATTGCATCTATGTCGGGATCCCCATTCCAAAAATCAGCCTGCACATCAACTTTAACTTCCTTAAGAGTATATTTTAGATCCTCTCTCTTATCCAACCTATCTACTGGAAAGCCACGATGCCATAGGCTTTTATAATTCGTTTGATATATAGGATCAAAAACAGGCTCGCTTGTTTTATAAAATTTTGCTTTAATTGTATTACCTATTAAAATATTTTTGCCCCATTCCTTATATGGAATATTATCATCATCAACCAAAGCTATAATTTTTGCATTTGATTTTTTTGCATAGACAAGTCCTAAATTTCTTCTTTCAATGCAGTTCCACCCTATGATATCTGATAATTTTTTATCTATTTGTTCTTGATCTTTTGGTGAAAGATAAACACCATTTTTAAGTTTGTAATTTTTTGGAGTTTTTTTGTCACCAACAACGATTAATGTCCAATTTTTAAGTTTATCAAATTTTCTTATCGCTTCTGTTGGTGGATTGATACTGGTAGATATAATTAAGTTTTTATTCATAATTTGATACATTTGTTTTTACTTTGTAGACGAACTTTAATTCCAATATAAATGTACCACAAATAATTTGTAAAAACGTTATTGGTATATCCCTCAATTCTTTTTGTCCAACTAGATTTTACTTCTATTATTTTAGTTCCTAATCTAATTGGTTTAATTATAGTTTCAAAAAGAAAGCTATGGTTAAGCATTTCCCACTTAATAATCTTAATTAAATTTGTTGGAAAAATCCTAAATCCAAATGTAAGGTCTGTGCAATTTACACCATATAGCAAAGAAAAAATTTTTTGGAACAGATAATTAGAAATAATTTTAGTATATCCGTAACCAGAAAACTGATTGTTGTCCAGCCATCTTGAGGCTGTAATGATCTTATTAGGATTCTTTTTCAAAATATTAATCATTTTTTTGACACTATAAGGGTCAGTTTCTAAATCTGAAGACATCATTAAGCAGTGAGATGTAGTCACTAGCTTAAAAGCATCTTGCATCGCCCCACCTAAATATGGTTTTTTTTGGTAAATTATTGTGAATAATTTTTTGTTATTCTTTAAAAATTTTCTACATACATTTTGAGAATTAATTTTGGTTTTTTTTTTATGTAAAACTAAATATATTTTAGTTATATCTCTTTTATTCTCTTTTAAGAGAATTTCTATTGTCTTGATTAAGCTAACTCTCTCATCAATAACAGGTAGAATAACAGTTATTTTTGGTAAATAATCAATATTTTTTATCACGATATTATTATATACAAAGTTATTAAAAATGAAAAAAAAAATTGCATTAATATCAGGAATTACTGGTCAAGATGGATTTCTATTAGCTAAATTTCTAATTGAAAAAAATTATATTGTCCATGGCATCAAAAGAAGGTCATCATCTTTACATTCAACTGTAAGACTTGACACTATTTACCAAGATAAATTTGTCAAAAATCAATCTTTGCACCTTCATTATGGAGATGTATCAGATCCTGCATTTTGCTGTAGAATACTTAAGGATATTAAACCAGATGAACTGTATCATCTTGCTGCACAAAGTCATGTTGCCATAAGTTTTGAACTTCCTCATTATACAGCTTCTGTAAATTCTTTGGGTACATTAAATTTATTAGAAGCGATAAGAATTAATAGTCTTGAAAAAAAGACTAGGTTTTACAACGCGGGTAGTTCAGAAATGTATGGAAGTCTTAAAGGAAGCTCTCAAAATGAGAAAACCCCTTTTTGCCCTCAAAGTCCATATGCAACTTCTAAACTTTTTTCTTATTGGATAACCAAAAATTATAGAGAATCCTATAAAATATTTGCATCAAATGGAATTTTATTTAATCATGAGAGTTACTCCAGAGGGGAAACTTTTGTCACAAGAAAAATAACAATGTTTGTTGCTAAATATAATAAATTGAAAAAGGGTACTTTATATTTGGGAAACCTTTCTTCAAAAAGGGACTGGGGTTTTGCTGGTGACTATGTGCAGGGAATGTGGAAAATTATTCAACATCCAAAAGCTGATGACTTTGTGCTTGCTACAGGAAAATCATATAGTGTTAGAGATTTTCTAAGAGAGGCATTTAAATGTATAAATATAGAAATTGTTTTTAAGGGAAAAGGATCAAAGGAAATAGGTTTTGATTTGAAAACAAAAAAAATAATAGTTAAATCAATAGCTCATTACTATAGACCGAATGAAGTGACAAATTTGATAGGTGATTACTCTAAAGCAAAAAAATTGTTGAAATGGAAACCAAAAACTAAATTTAAAGCACTAGTAAAAATGATGGTTAGCAGTGATATTAAAGGTTATCTCCAGCAAAACTGAAAATATTAATTTTTTAAATCTATTCTTTTATAAAATTTTTAAACAAAGTTATTTGTTTCTCTGAAGCATAATCTTAACAATTGTGTTGCTAACATTTTTATATTTATACTCATCTGGACATCTAAAATTATCTTTATTTTTAATTGAAATATCAATTCCATTCAGCATCATTTCAACAGAATCACCTGTTATAAAGTTTGATCCTCCCTCAACAGTTTCAGGTCTTTCAGTTGTGTCTCTAATGGTTATATTTGGCAAACCTAGTATTGCACACTCTTCTTGGACCGTACCACTGTCAGTAATAACACATAAACTGTTTTTCTCTAACTTTACAAAATCAAAAAAGTCTAAAGGATCAATGAGTTCAAGCCCCCTTGGTATAATAAGCTTATTTTTTTTTATACTTATTTTTGATCTAGGATGAATTGGCCAAATTAACTTAACTTTATATTTTTTGTAAATCATTTTAAACGCTTTCAAAAAATTATTTAATCTGATTGGATCTGTTGTGTTTTCAGTTCTATGTAAAGTTAATAGAAAGTATTTTTTTTCTTTTAGTTTGAGCTTTCTTAAAATATTTGAATTTTCAATTTGTGTTTCGTAAAAATTCATAACTTCAAATATTGGATTTCCAACAATAAAAATATTGCGTCTATCTATGCCTTCTTTGACAAGGTTTTCGGCACTTCTTCCTGTGTAAGTTAGTAAAAAGTCACTTGAGTGATCAATAATTTTTCTATTAACTTCTTCAGGTACTTTGTGGTCAAAACATCTGTTTCCAGCTTCTACATGGTAGACCTCAATTCCCATTCTTTTTGCCATTATTGCACCAAGACTACTGTTAGTATCTCCCAGAACAAAAAACCTATCTGGTTTTTCCTTTTCTATTATCTTTTCCATCTTTTTTAAAATAATCGAAATCTGACTTCCAAAAGATCCTTTGGCACCCAAGTAGTAATCTGGTTTTCTTAAATCAAAATTTTTAAAAAAAACGCCGTCAAGGTTTTTGTCATAATTTTGTCCAGTATGGACAATCACTTGTTTTGAAAATTTATCTAAAAGAGGAATAACTCTACTCAACCTGATAAGCTCTGGTCTCGTACCTATAATTGTTAAAATTTTCATTTAATCTCTCCCACAAGTTTCTCAATTTTTTCCACTTTAAGATAAGCACTTTTTTTCCAAAGTTCCATATTTTTTTTAATATGAATAGTTTTTAAAGTTCTTGTAATTACTTTAGAAGATTTAGTTTTAATAATAGTCAAATCATATCTATTGAAGGATTTCTTAAACAATTTTAAAAGATCATATTTGTTTACTTTGTCTTTAGGTAGTATGTGTATATTGTTTGGGATTTGAATATCATTTTCAATAATTGATTTTGTAATTTTAGCAAATGCATTCGTTGTAATACCATTCCAAAGATGATCACTAAAGCCATTCAATGTTGATTTTTTTTTAGAACTTTTAAACCACTCTATTAAAGATTTATTATTTTTTAACTCATTGCCAATAATAGAACATCTGAGATTAAAAAAATTTGGAGATTTAACCTCTCCTAGGCTCTTTGTTTTACCATAAATATCAGTCGCATCATGATTATCATTTTCAGAATAATTACCTCTTAAACCAGAAAAAACGCAATCAGTAGCTATTTGGTATATTTTTATATTAAACTTTTTTGCAATAGAATTTAGGAAATGTGGAAAGATAGAGTTAATTTGAATGGCATTTTCTACACTTTTAATGTCACTTTCATTTATATAAGGCTTAATTACACCTGCACAATTGATTATAAAATTTTTTTTATAAATAATCTTTTCCCAGTCTTTTTTTTTGCAATTTTTAATGTCTATTTTATGAAAAATTACATTAATTTTTCTTTCTTTTTGAATTTTTTTGAACTTTTTTAAATCCACTTCATTTCTGTAGGTTGCATGGATTTTATATTTACTCTGCGAAAATTCTATTAAAACTTGAGACCCAAGCATTCCTAATCCACCAATAACTAAAATAGATTTCATGTTTATCTGTTATTAATTTTCCAAGGGTTCCAGTATTGAGAATCATACCTAATGTCATCATTTAGGCTTTCTTTAATGGATGAAGTTGAAAATATCAAAAGTTCTGAGTTCTCCTCTAAGGACATTGAACCATTCGCAAACCCTTTTGGAATATGAACAAAATTATTGTTACTTTCATTTAAAAAAAAGTTATGAATTTTATTCTTTTTATTTGGTTTTTTAATATTATTTATTTTAACAGCAGAAACTTGAAATGTTCCTTTTATACAGCCGATATATTTTTCTTCATTTATATGTCCGTGCCAAGCTCTTATAAAATTTCTAGTATAATTGTGGACCATATAAAATCTTTTTATCTTTTCAAAACTAAGGTTATTACTGAATCTTAACGAACCTCTATTGTCATATATTCTATTTCCATCAATTAATTTTGGATCCATCTTTAAATTTTTTCTTTAAATATTTCTAAATATTTCTGATTAGTGTATCTTGGGTCATTAAAATTTTTAATTCTTTTTTCTAATAAAAGTTTTTTTAATTCTTCAATACCATATTTTAAATTATATATTGCTTTAAATGAAAGCTCTTTGCTTGCTTTATTATTAGTAACTTTATAATTCCTAGCATCTTGGAATTTTATTTTGGTTTTAATTATTTTAGTATTTTTAAAATATTTCTGAATTTCCTTTGCAATATCGATGATTTTCATATTCTTATAGGATAAGTTAAAAATTCCTTTTTTATTAGATTTTATTCCAATTTCAATAGCTCTAGCTACATCTTTGACATGTAGTAGGGGCCTGTATTGCTCACCCCCGAATACAGACATTTTCTTTTCAAAAAAAGCTTTTGCACTAAGTGTATTGACAACTAAATCCATTCTTATTCTAGAGTAATTATCACTAACTCCAAATAATGTTCCTAATCTAAATATTATTGAATTTTTATCTTTTAAAATATCTTCGCATTTTAATTTGGAACTTGCATAATGTGAAAGGGGGTTAACTGAAGAATTCTCACTCAAAATACCATCTTGAGCACCATAAACAGAACAGGTAGATATAAATATTATTCTTTTATTATAAACTTTACATAAGTTTTTTAATGTCTTGAAATTTATTTCATCAGTTAAGCTGGGGTTAATTGCACATGCCCCATCTCCTACTAGTGCGGCTAACCATACAATGACATCATATTTTTTTAAATTAGATTTATAAAATTTTTTATCTCTTATATCTCCATTAATAAATTTACAATCTTTTCTATAACTCTCCTCATATAAAAGATTATCGTATACAGTAACATCATATTTTTTTCTGGATAAGAGTAAGTCCACGATTACCCCACCAACATAGCCAGCACCACCTACAACTAAAACTTTCATTTATTTAATCCTGTTTTGATTATTTTTTCTAAAATAGAAGTATTTTTTTTCAATTCAAAAAAATTATTAAAAAGATATTTACAATTATTATTTATTTTATTGTTTGCTTTAAAGTTCATATTCAAAAATTTATTGATTGTTTTTTTAAAATTCTGATTGTTAATTACAAAACCAATATTATATCTTTTAATTACTTGCGCAACTATATTGTCTGAAAATGAAAAAATAGGCTTGCCATATGTTACGTATGTCTGAAATTTTGCAGGTATTGTTACAGATAGTGCAGTGCCAGCTCCGAGTGAAACTAACAAACCATCTGCATTTAATAAGTATTTTTCTAATTTTTTTGGAGGCATAAAATCTTTAAAGACTATAATTTTTTCAAGATTTACTTGTAGGATAAGTTTTTGAAGATATTTTTTGTTACTTCCTTTACCAATTATTTCAAATTGTAAGGGTAATTTTTCTTTTTTTATAATTTTCCCAAAGTTAATCAATTTTTCTAATGCTTGTGCCTTACCTACATTACCAGCAAAAATTATTTTTTTAATTTTATTTTTTGAAAGTCTTGTTTTTTTGAATTTATTTATGTTTGATGGATTGTAAACTAGGAACGTGTTTTTAAACTTTTTATAGAGAATATCTTTAATTAGAGGAGATTGTGCTAATAAACAATCGCATTTAGTATATAAAAATTGTACAGACCTATTTAGTATTCTTAAAATTAATTTATTATTTACAATATTTAAATCTTTTAGAACATCTGGCCATAGATCTTGGACCCATAAATAAATAGGTATTTTATAACGCTTTGCATACATTATTGCTGGTATTGCTTGATATATTGGGCTTGTAGCGTATGAAATTATAGCGTCAAAATTAATATTATTAAATTTTTTTTTTGTAATAAAAATTCCTCCAATAATAAAACTTAAATAATTGAGAATAATAAAAAAAAAGTTGTTATTACTTCTTTTAAAAGTTGGAACTCTTAATATCTTTATATTTTCGTACTTTTCAAATCCATAACAAAGTAATTTTTTCTTATTTACTATGTTGTAGTTCGGCCAAGATGAAACAATATAGACATTGTTTTTTTTTGATAATTCTTTAGCAACTTCATTTATTCTAAAAGTCTCAGGCCAGAAATGTTGAGAAAAAATTAATATATTCATAATCCTTTATTTTTTATTTTGAATATACTCAATAATAGTATCTGCAATATCTTTTGGCTTTTCAGGGTTAAATAGTTTTTTCTTGTTTGTATATTCTTTTGCAAAAGTTCTATTAGAAGCCAATATATCAATTCCAAATTTTCTTGCTTCCATTAAAGGTAAACCAAGTGTTTCTGAATATGAGGGGAAAATCAAAGCTTTAGATTTACTGTAGTTTTTTAAAAAATTATTTCTGTCATCGTCTGGCTTATTACTAATTTTTAATTTAAACTTTTTACAATAATGATCAATTTTAAGTTTATTCATATCAATTTTGTTTAATGTAATCAGTAATTTCGGAAAAATATTTAATTTAGCAAGAATTATAAATGCTTCTATAAGGTTTTTGTGATTTTTATGACTGCCTCCATTCGCTGGATAGATAAAATCATATACTTTCTTGTCTTTTTTTTTAATTTCAATCTGTATAGTTATATTTTCCTTATAAACTATCCTCTTATGGATAGACTTTTCTAGATTTTTTTTCGCTGATTCTGAAAACACTATCCACTTATTTACATTTTTCTTAAATAAAAAAAATTTTAAGCTTCTTAGTAAATTTGATGAAATAACTTTATCAAATTTATTTATGAAATTTAGAATATTAGCATTTTGAAAATAAGTTATTACTTTACTTTTATATTTAAAAATTGGTGGAAGACCATTTAAAAAAACCACCTCTTTTATATTACTATTCATATATTTTTTTATTTTAAATTCTGAATAAACTTTTGAAAAAATATTATCTTTAACCAAAACTACTCTAAATTTTTTAAAAAAAGGGTCTTTTTTGAGCCTCTCATCTAAGTAAATAATATCCTCATTTACTTTCATATTATTCTTGAAATAGTTCAAGACAAAGAGGCCACCACCGGAATGTATCCCAGCAGCATATATAATTCTAATTTTTTTTTCTGGTATCATGAACAATTAAGACTATTAGCACCATAGCAACTAAAAATCCCCCATTGAAATATCCAGCACCCCTTAGCATTTGTGCTAAAACTAGTGGAAATAAAAATAGCTTGTTTTCTATTGAGATTTTTTTCGATAAAATAAAAATTGTAAGATAAATACACATTACAAAAAATGCAATTCCAAATTCCCCTAATAATTTATTTAGATTTGAAGCACCATCATTTAAATTTATTTTCATCACCTCGGGTGAATAATTTTTTTGTTGAGATTCAATTTGGTCTCTGAATGCATCTTCAAATCTATTAAGACCAACACCCAAGGGCTTTATCATCAGGGTTTTTATTGCAACTGCAAAAGAATTTTGAGCCACTTGTGTTGATACGTTAATTTTTTGAAAAACCTGTTCTCTTTGTAAGCTATCAAGTTCCACGAAATTTTCTGATAGTCCACTTAACTCTAAAACTTCAGCTTCTTTCATTTTTGTTTTTCTCTCTTTTAAACTGTACTCATAAAAACTAATAAAGGATTCTGTGAATTTTTTTTTAATTGATGTAGAAACCTCTTCATAGTTGGTAGCAATCAAACCTTTATCAGGAATATCAACGAGAGTAGATTTCTTCTCCTGAACATCATTAGCAACTTTTTTCTCCTGAACATCAATAACAATATTTTCTTGAATATCATTAACAATATTTTCTTGAATATCATTAACAACTTTTTTCTCCTGAACATCAATAACAATATTTTCTTGAATATCATTAACAACTTTTTTCTCCTCAATTTCGTAAATTGCCATATCTTGGAGGGCTAGAATATAATTATGATATATTAAATCAGAAACTTTTCTTGAACATCCATAAATGTTTGAAAATATTAAAGAATAAGCAACCAGTATAATGGTGCCTCCTAAAAAAAATTTTTTATCAACTTTTTTTATGTTGGTTATTAAAATTATTACTAAGGACAATATAGTAGCAATAACCATTGTTGTAGAAAGGAAAATTGTCATTATTCCAAAAAAAATAATTAGGAATAAAAAGTTAATATAATTAAATTTTTTACACAAATAAAATAGATTTAAAAGAAAGACGGGAAGAGCAACCATTGCAAAGTGTGAGTATTCATAAAAAAAAAAATGAAAGAAATATGAATTGTTATAAAAAATACTACATTGCCATACTAGTTCACTTTCTGACCAAGGACGAATATCTAAATTTATCAAAAATAAAGGTGCTAAGTAAAATAGAAATTTAACAACTTTTTCTTTATGCAGTAAAATTATTTCTTTACAGAAAAAAACCATTAATGTTGTAAGACTGAAAGCTACAAAATACTTGAGATCATCAAGGTTAAATACTCTACCAAATACAAAAAAATTCAAAATATATTGAAAAACTATGTATAAATTAATTACTAAAATTGGAAAAATATTTTTAGTAATTATAAATTTTTTGTTTAAAAAAAATAATATAGGGATTAATGTAAAATATCTTGTGTCAAGATTTCCAAAGAATGCAGGAGTGTCATTATTAAGGTTATCTTTACTTCCAAAGTCCCAAAAATAAAAAACTATTATTGTGGAGACAATAATAGCAATAGCTTTAAAGCCAAGTCTATCAAGGTCACTAATTATTTTTCTTAAAGACATTCAGGATTATCTACAACAGATGTTATTAAATTAATAACAAAAAATAAGAATTTTTAAGTTTTTTAAGATGTTTGTGGTATTAATCGACAATTATCTTATATAATTTTAAATGTATTTAATCAAAAATAATCCCCTATTTATATTCGAACTTTTATATTTGCTGATTCCAATAACCCTAGTTTTTAGTATTGCAATCTCTGAGTTATTTTTAATAATAATTGTTATTTTTTTTATTATTTATACGATTAAACATAAAATTTTTTTTTATTATAAAAATCAATTATTTTTACTGTTTATTGTTTTTTGTATTTATTTAATTCTGGTTTCTTTAATTAAAAACAAAGAAGTACCCATCTCAGTTCTATTTTTTTTTAGATTTGGATTGTTTGCTTTAGCTACCTGGCTTTTATTAGATAATAACAAAAACTTAATTAAGTTAATGTTAATTTCAATCTTTATAACCTGCTCAATAGTTTCTGCTGACACTATATTTCAATACTTGTTCGGAACTAATTTAATTGGCTATAAATATGATGTTGTAGCGCAGCCAAGAATGAGTGGCCTCTTTAATAACGAATTAATTTTAGGTAGTTATCTTTCAAGATTTTCTCCACTAATTTTTTTACAACTAGGATTTTTTATTCAGAAAACTAAAACCTTTTCTTTATTAAGAATTATAATGGTATCTACTTTTTTATTTTTTTTTAGTTCTGTTATATTTGCATCTGGAGAAAGAGTTGCCTTTATATATTTTATGCTATCTTTAATTTTTTTTATAATATTTTTGAATAGTAAAAAAAATTCATTTTTAATTATTATTGCCTGTATAATTGGATTTTTTTTCATTAATTCTGGTGGTGAGTCCAGATTGATTAAAACAACTGTTCTTCAAATCCAAGGTTCATTTAATAGTCTAGATGATGGAACGTCTAAATTAAAAAATTTTAGCAGTATTCCAATTGTACATTTGCACCATTGGAAGTCGACAGTTTTAATGGCAAAAGAAAATATTTTTTTTGGAGTAGGACCAAGAATGTTTAGGATAGAGTGTAAAAACCCAAAGTATAGTGTTCCAAATGGATGTGCCACACATCCACACAATATATATTTTCAACTTTTAGGTGAAGCAGGTATTTTTGGTTTTATCTTTCTTTTTTCTTTTTTCTTTTTCATTTTGAAAACAATTATTACTGAGCTAAGAAAAAGAACTTCTTTTTTATCAGATAAAAAAGCACCTGTAATTTGTTTTTCATTATTTTGTTTATTTCTTCATTTTTTTCCACTTCTTCCAAATGGGAATTTTTTTAATAACTGGTTAAA
>MDTF01008598.1_pt1 | contig 12652 bp, 2 predicted proteins | sample 811191 | NCBI WGS metagenome assembly MDTF01 (sample SAMN05326649, study PRJNA326480) | marine metagenome | isolation source: seawater | place: Southern Ocean | collected 2011
AGCGGCGCGCCCTCAATAACTCCAAAGGACAATAAAGCTAAGAAGGAATGTTTCCACAACGCTTTACCGGCCAACCACGTCCCGTGGGGGAACTGGAAGTGGTCGACCTGGGCGACAATCACTTTCACCGCCAAGCCATTCACAAAGCCGAGGACGACGGGATGCGGCAGCATGCGGATGAGCCGGCCTCCTCTTAATAAACCGACGGCCATCTGTATGACTCCGGCTAATATGACCGCGGTCGGGATGGCCTCGGGGTGGGTCTTGCCTAGAGGCGCGACCACTAACGCGCACGTCGCCGACGCGCCGCTCACCATGCCCGGCCGGCCGCCAAATAAAGCGCAGTTCAGGCCCACCACCAGCGTCGACCCTAAACCGACCAGAGGGTGGACGCCCGCGATCAACGCGAACTGCAGCGCTTCCGGCGCCACGGCCACCGCCGTGGCCAAGCCCGCCTTGACATTCGCCGCGAGCGAGTGGTCGTCCGTGTGCGGGTCCTTGGCAAACAATAGGCCGCCGAGTTCGCTCAGGCCCGTGGCCGTGAGCTGCTCCGCGCGATTTGTGGTCCGCCGGGACCACCTCTTCACTTTTTTGAAGACTTTCCTCGACGTCGTGGGCGAGGTCAGGGCTTTGCGGAGGGAGAGCCTGGCTGTACATGCGGCGGCGAGGAGGAGGAGGGTTGTGCGGCGCATCTTATAGCTTGGCTGCTTGGCAAGGGCGGTCCGTGCGCGGGCCGGCGAGCAGCGGTGCTTCGCAGGACCGATGTGCCGGAGCAAGAACGCTGTACTGCAGCCCACTTGGTGCAAGTGCTAGCTGGCCGAGCGCTTTTTGGGATGCGCAGCTTTTTGCACTGCAAATACCCGTGCGCAATCGAATGGGACGACCGGACACGCGGGTCCGGAGACGAGTCGGTTGGGAGACGAGTCGGTTGGGAGGTTTGCCAGGGAGTGAGAGCCGCACCAAGCACTAGGAAGCCCCCGGGACAAAACATAATGTAACTTTGTAACTCTAGTCGCGGGGCTGGTTTTTGCTGGCAACGCCGCAAATCAGCTGTAGGCAGCGGAGCAGCCAAGGTCCTGGGGAGGATCCGGCAGCCCTGTTGCAAAGCGAAGCAGCGAAGCGAAGCAGCCAGCGGTTAGGAACCGCTCAGCGCTAGGGACACAGCGCAGGCAGCCCCTCGTGCAGAGGCAGCCGCCGCGCACCCAAAAGAAGTAGAAGACAAGCAGCCAGGATGCCCATCGAGGAGGGCGACCCCCGCCTCGAGTACTTCGTGACCCACGCGACGCAGTCGCTGGGCCTGGACCGGCCCAAGTTTCTTAAGTCTTTCCTCAATGAGGACAATCTCAATCGGCTCGAGGCCTTTTGCGATGAGGATTCTAGTATGTGCATGGTCATGGCGCCGAACTGCAAGCTGGAGCCGGGCTTCCCCGCGAAGCTGGCGAACAAGGGCAAGTCGTTGGCGTTTCTCAAGGTGGCGCCGTGCACTTTAGTGAAAGACAAGTTCTCGCCCTCTCAGTTGGTGATGACTGAACTACAAGGTGCGGCGCCCCATGAACACCTGGAACTCCTCGCTTCCGAGTGCTATCTACCGGTTCTGAGTAACCCTCTCAACCAGCGCAAGTGGGGCGAAGTCGCCACTAGAGAGATCCTGGACAAGTTCGTGGCGTTCCTCAACTCCACGACCATCATGTGCGGCCACGTCAAGGGCGAAACTAGACTACCCATGCCGCCCGACGATAGCCAATCAGCGAACGTGAAGAACCGCGTCGGGCTCCTAGAGGGCGCCGTCATCACGTGGACGAAGCAGATCAAGGCCGTGCTCAAGCAGGACCCCGAGCAAGCTTTGAAAGAAGGGAAAGATCCGACACCGGACGCGGAATTGCTGTTCTGGCGCCACAAGGCCAATAACTTAAACGCCATCTTCGACCAATTGCAGTCCCCTCGTATAAGACGTGTCTTACGAGCCCTGGACCTGGCCAAAAGTACGTACTGCACGACCTTCTCCCGCCTCTGCAAGGAAGTGTACACCGCTCGACTCGAAGCGAACGATAACGTAAAATTCCTGCGAACGCTGGAGGACTGGTTCGATAAATTGGCGAGCGCCGAGGACTTCCCCGCGACCGAGGACTTGTTCAAACCCATGCTGCACGTCGTGCTCCTCATCTGGAAGAACTCGCGGCACTACAACACCCCGGCACGACTTGTGGTTCTCATGCGAGAGGTGTGCAACTCGATTATAGAACAGGCCTGTGCGTACGTTTCGGGAGAGACGATTTTTCAAAAAATAGATGCGGAAGAAACGCAACTCGCGGTCGTCGAGATCAAGACTTTGTTACGAGTGTGTGGCCAGTTCAAGGCCACTTATAAAGAATACAAGAGGACGGCGGACGCCGAGTGCCCCGCGAACCAGTGGCGCATCCAGAACAACGCGCTGTTTTCGCGGCTCGACGCGTTTCTGGAGCGGTGCCACGACGTGCTGGATTTCGCCCAGACGGTCGTGCAGTTCGCTAAATTAGGGCGCATCGAGGTGGGCGGCACCAAGGGCAAGGCTCTGACGACGTCCGTCGAGGCTATTTTTGCCGACTTCAACGCCGCGGTCGAGAAGTTTAGGGGCGTCGGGTACGAAATTTTGGACATTAACGAACCAGGTTTTGAAAAAGATTTCAAATCATTCCGGAAGACCATCACCGAACTAGAAAGGAGGTTGGGCAATGTCGTGTGCCAGGGCTTCGACGACTGCTCGACCGTGTATGGGCGATTTAGAGTCTTCGACACCTTCGACGGGTTATTAGAAAGACCCACCATCCAGGACGAGTTGGAGAAGCGGTACGTGGAGCTCGTGAAGGCCTTTGGCAAGGACATGAAGGTCGTGCAGGAGCTCTTTTTGCACTATAGGGAGGAGCCGCCGATCGCCGCGAACCTGCCTCCCATCTCCGGCGCTCTAACGTGGTGTAGAGGCCTCTTAGACCGCGTGCGCGTCCCGATGAACAAGCTGGTCCAGCTGGACAAGGCCGTCCTTTCGAGAGAGGAGGCCAAGGAAGTGACGAAGGTCTACAGCACTCTGAAGGCCTCGTTAGAGGAGTACGAGTCCCAGAAGATCGAGGAGTGGGGCCGGGACGTGGAAGCGTCCTCGGGGGCCAAATTGGGCCAGCCCCTGCTGACGCGAGACGAGGAAAGTTGGAACATTGCCGTAAATTTCGATCCCGCGCTCATCCGATTGTTACGAGAGACGAAGTACTTTTTGTTAGCGGAGTTGCAGGTGCCCGAGAGTGCGTTAGCCATTTATGCCCAAGTAGAAACCTTCCGCGTGTGGACCCAGAAACTTGATATGGTGGTGGCCAAGCATAACGGGTCCCTCGCCAAATTGCTTCCCGTGGAGAAGCCCCTTCTCCAACCTTATTTGGACAAGTTCGACGTGGCCGCCGAGGCCGGTTTGACGACTCTGAACTGGGAGACCAATGGTGATGCTATTGAAGTGGAGAAGAGGAACGAGTACATCGTCGAAGCGACAAGTGCCGCGGACGTGGTGAATGAATTCACGTCGAGCATGAAGGCCAACCTGGACCACGCCAACGACATCATGGAGCGGTGGGGCGCCAAGCCGCTGCTGGAACGGGACAAAAAACCGGTTGAGTTGATTGACTTCGACCGCGTCTTCAAAAAAGCGAAAGGCGAGCGCTACGCCGAGATCAAAGAAGGCGGCAAGGAGGTCGAGCGCATGCTCAAGGACACGAACAAGATGCTCCGGGTCTCCAACGCGTCGCTGGACTGGCACGCGTACATCGACTTCGTCAACAACATCGTCGTCGACGGTCCGTGACGCCGCGTACTTGAAGCTACTTCAACTTGGATGACTCTGCACACGCGTTCTTCGTGAAGATGGCGTGGAGGGGTCTCGCGCGACTCACCGGTCATCCACACAGGTCTCGCGTCCGTCATCACCGTGTCCCTGGAGTTTTTCTTAGATCAAATAGACCACGAGCACATTAGTGAGGCGGGCATCCTGCCCATGCTGGAAATTACGTTAGATTTGGTAGAAGAGGGCCCGCGCTTCACGCCGCGCATCGGCTGCACGGAGAACGGCAAGGGTCTGAGGGACATCTCGAACAACTGGGTCTCCAGCTTCTTCCAGACCGCCACGCTCTTCAAACGTTTAGATCATGACGGTACTTATATGAGAGAGATGCACACGGACCCGGACATCTGTTTACTCATGGCCGTCATTGAAGATACGCAAGACACTTCTGAGCGCATGCTCGTGGAACTACGAGGGCAATTTGATGAATTGAGCTTCCTGTGGACCACGGACCGCGAAGCCTTCTTCAAGGACTTTTCGGGCGACGCCGTGGTCGAGACCGAACATGCCACGTACTTGGACTTGGCTAAATATGATACCGCGATAACCAAGTACCTGGATATCGCTGAGAGAGTGGGACGGGCCAAGAGTCCTGCCGACGTTGGATGGTTGCGGTGCAACACGCAACCCATCAAAGATAGTCTCTTAGACTTGTCGCAAGTGTGGAAGAGCATGCACACGGATTATTTAAGGGACCACCTCATTTCTACTTTAGATCGGTTTGACTCGTTCACGATCCAAGTGGAGGAGGGCTTAGCCATGCCCGTGGACGACGGAGAAAACGCCGGCAATCTCAAACAAGTGATGAGGGACATCCTCGAGACCACAAAAGCTGAAATGTTCACCATGGACATGTTCCCGCCTCTTAGAGAATTATGCACGTTGTTAAGGCACCACCAAGTCGATTTGGGCGGAGAAAAGATACCGTCGAAGGGCGAAGTCCGGAGACGCGAAGCGAGAGGCAAGCCCGAGGACTGGGTGCCCGCGGGACCGCCCGACTTGAGCAATTCAAAGGTCGTGGCCGACTACTTGGACGAGGCGCCCCAGATCTGGGAGGGCATTGTGAAAGTGAAGTACGCCATCAAAGATAGTATCGCGCCCTTCAAGATGCAGGCCGAGATCAAGCTCAAGGAGGAGCTGACGGCGTATTACGAGGGCATGCGGGCTTTTAGAGGAGAATTCCGGCAGAACGCGCCGTTCGCCCATCAAGGGACCGCGGAAGAAGCTTACGCGGAGATCGACGTGTTTGCTAAGAAACTCGGTGATTTCGCCACGCAAGCCGCGGAGTTCAACAAACAGGAAGAACTATTCGAACTGCCCGTGTCGAAATACCCCGAGTTACCGCAAACGCTCATGGAACTACGCCTGTTACGAGCCCTGTGGGACTTCAAGGCCATGGTCATGTTCACCTACGACGGCTGGAAGCGGTGCGCCTGGGACGAGGTGGACACGGACAAGTTGGAATCCCAAAATAAAACTCTCTTAAAAACTCTACGAGCCAACGGCAATTCTGACCAAATCATCAAGCAGTGGCAGGTCTTTAGAGACATTGAAGATGCCATCAAGAACATGCAAATTGTATTGCCTTTGATCAATGACCTGCACTCGGACGCCCTGGAGAAGCGGCACTGGACGGCGTTGGCACGAGTCTGTTCCGTCGCGCGAGTCGACCCCACGAACCCGGACTTCAAGCTCTTCGACATGATGGCTTTGAACTTACATACGCGCGTGGAGGAAGTGCAGGAAGTCGTGGAAACGGCTCAGAAAGAGAAAAAGATCGACAAGAAATTAGGAGACATCTCCGGCGCCTGGAAGGAGTTCACCATCGAGTACCGGCCGCATAAAGCCACGGAAGTCTCCCTTATTTCCTTATCGGAAGAAGTCCTGGAAGCTTTGGACGCACATATGCTCGAACTCCAAACGATGCTCGGAATGGGCAAATTCGTTGAGTTCTTCAAAGCGGGCGTCGAGGAGTGGCAGGTCAAATTATCGAACGTGCAGTCCACCGTGGCGGTCTGGGAGAAGGTTTCGAAATCGTGGGCGGCTTTAGAGTCTATTTTTTTGGGTAGTGCGGATATTAGGGCGTCTCTCTCAGAAATGACCAAGATCTTCGAAGGCATCGACGCGGAATTTAAAGCGATGATGACCGAGTCGTGCACCGAATCTAACGTCATTAAGGCGTGCAACGTCGATGGGAAGGAGGAAGCTTTAAGTGCCATGTTCATTGGACTTAATAAATGTCAAAGAGCTCTTAATGAGTACTTGGACGTGAAGAAGGCGATTTATCCGAGATTCTACTTCGTCTCCGCGGTCTCCTTATTAGACATGCTCGCCAACGGCACCAATCCTAGAAAAATTATGCCCTACTTGGGCGATTGCTACGACGCTCTAGCCAATTTGATTTTCATCAAGGACGAAGCCACCGGCGTCGAGTCGAACAACACGGCGGACATCATGGTCGCGAAGGATAGAGAACGCATCCCCATGCACGAGCCCTTCTTCATGGAGGGCGAAGTGGAACTCTATTTGAACAAATTAACAGACGCCATGCAAATCACCCTCAAGCATCAAATGTTACGAGGCATTGAGGACGGCGTGAACTGGGAGACGAGCGAAGAGCTCCCCAGGCACAAGTGGTGCTTCAAGTACCCCGCCCAAGTCGTCCTCACGGGATCACTCATTTACTGGACCGAAGAGACGGAGCAAGCCTTGGAAGAACTGGAAGGCGGAAAAGAGGACGCCGTCAAGCTCACCTACCAGAATTCACTAACAAGACTAGGCTTCCTGATCCAATTAGTCCTGGGCGAACTCACGTCCGGCGACCGGTGCAAGATCATCACCTTCATCACGATGGACGTCCACGGCCGCGACGTCCTCAAGGAGATGGTCGAGAGCAAGATCGAGGGCCCCGGCGCCTTCCTCTGGCAGCGCCAGCTCAAGTTCTACTGGGCCCACGAAGTGATGGACGTCGACATCCGCATCTGCACGACTCAGCGTACTTGAAGCTGCTTCAACTTAAACGGCGGGCTCTCTGCACGCCATCGAGGCGTCACGGCCTCGCGTCGATGGCGTGGAGGGCGGCACCGGTCTCTCGCTCGTCTCGAGGCACGCGCGGCTCACCGGTCTTCATCAACACAGGTGATTTCAAAACGAAGTACTTCTACGAGTGGACGGGGAACGTGGGGCGGTTGGTGATTACGGCTTTCACCGATAGATGCTATATCACCTTGACCATGGGTCTTCGACTCTTTCTAGGAGGTGCGCCGGCCGGACCCGCGGGCACGGGCAAGACGGAAACAACAAAAGACTTAGCGCGAGCGTTAGCTCTGCCGTGCTACGTCTTCAACTGCTCGGACCAGATGAACTACCAGTCCATGGCCGACATCTTTAGGGGCCTCGCTCAGACGGGTGCCTGGGGCTGCTTCGACGAGTTCAACCGCATCTCCATCGAAGTGCTTTCCGTGGTCGCGACCCAAGTGAAAACTGTCCAGGACGCCATCGTGAAGTACTCCGTGCCTTCTCGGCGAGAGGACCAGTACCAACATTTGTCGGCCGGCACGCCGCCCAATATAGTGGGCATGTTCGACTTCTTCGGTCAGTGACTCAGCGTATGTTGAAGCTTCTTCAACTTGAATGGCGGGCTCTCTGCACGCCATCGAGGCCGCGCGGCCTCGCGTCGATGGCGTGGAGGGCGACGCCGGTCGCTCGTTCATCTCGAGGCGCGTCTCACCGGTCTTCATCAACACAGGCACGAACATCAAGTTGATTCCCACTTGTGGTTTTTGGATCACCATGAACCCCGGCTATGCCGGAAGAACGCCTTTACCGGAGAACTTGAAGGCGCTGTTTAGATCATGTGCGATGATCCGGCCGGACCTCAAACCGATCTGCGAGAACATGCTCATGTCCGAGGGCTTCCAGACGGCGCAGAAATTAGCGGTCAAGTTCGTCACTTTATATGCTTTGAGTGAGGACTTGCTGTCGAAGCAGGCCCACTACGACTGGGGCTTACGAGCCGTGAAGTCCGTTTTGAGAGTGGCCGGTAAGATGAAGCGCGCCGAACCTGATCTAGAGGAAGCGCAAATTCTAATGCGAGCTTTACGTGACTTCAACACGCCCAAGATCCCCGCGGTCGACTCGCCCATTTTCCTCCGGTTGATCTCTGATTTATTTATGGGCATGGAGGTGCCCGTCAAAGTGGACGAAGGCTTGAAGCAGCGCATCGTGCGCGTGGCCGATGAAACGGGCATCCAGTACGACGACTTGTTCATCCTGAAGACGTGCCAGTTCCAGGAATTGCTCGATGTCAGACACAGTGTGATGCTGCTCGGCCCGGCCGGGTGCGGGAAAACGGAGATCTGGAAGTGTTTAGCAGGAACGCACAACCTGGACAAGCCCAAGAAGACCTGTGTTTATGAGACGGTGAATCCTAAGTCAGTCGGAGGCGACGAGCTGTACGGCTACATGACCCTGGCCAAGGACTGGAAGGACGGCTGTTTATCGATCATCATGCGCGGCATGGCCAAGAACTTCGCCGAGCAGAGCTTTTATGAATATCAAACATATAAATGGGCCGTGCTCGATGGCGACATCGACGCGGTCTGGATCGAGTCCATGAACACGGTCATGGACGACAATAAAGTTTTGACTTTAGTTTCTAACGAGCGCGTGCCTTTGAGTGATGCCATGCGCATGGTGTTTGAGATCAACTCCCTCAAGAACGCGACGCCGGCCACTGTCTCCAGAGCGGGTATCCTCTACATCAACGAGGCGGACATCGGCTGGCGACCGTTTGTGGAAACCTGGCTCGCAGATAGGGAAAAGGCGGAAGTGATGACCCAGATCGAAGCCCAGAATCTCTTAGGCTTATTTGACAAATATGTCGACAGCACAGCTAGTATGACCCGCAAAGGCTTCAAGAAGTGCACGCCCATGTACTTGATGAACCAGGTCCAAACTACTGTTTATCTCTTAGAAGCACAATTTGACGCCGCAGCAGGTGTAGATATGTCCCTCGAGTTGATGGAAAAGATTTATGTGTTCTGTCATGTGTGGGCTTTTGGCGGCCCCATGATCATCGATAAACAAACGGATTTTAGAAAACGGTTTTCTGATGAATTCAAAACTACTTTTCCCACAGTACTATATCCGCCGGAGGGCGATCTGTTCGACTACTACTACGACGCCCAAACTGATTCGCATGTGCACTGGCGCGACTCTCTTGAGAAATATGTCCCAGATGCTATTGGGAGCGGGCCCGGGGAGACGGCCTTCATGGCATTAAATGTGGAAACGGTGGATTCTAAAAGAACGAAGTATTTAATTGATGTCTTGATGCGCCGCGGCCGCAACGTCATGCTCGTGGGCACGGCGGGCACGGGCAAGACGGCCACGATCAACAAATATTTAAATGGTTTAGATAAGGACACGGACGGCTTACTTAGTTATAGTATTGTCATGTCGTACTTCACGGACTCCGCCAAACTCCAAGTGGACTTAGAACTCCCCATCGACAAGCGAGCGGGCAAGATGTACGGCCCGCCCACGGGCAAGAAGCTGATCTACTTCATCGATGACCTGAATTTACCCTACATCGAAACGTACGGGACGCAAAACTCCATCGCGCTCTTAACGCAGCTCATGCAGCACGGCACGATCTTCGACCGGGCCGATTTAGGTTTTAGGAAAGAAATAGTGGACGTCCAAATTATTACCGCGATGAACCCTACTTCTGGAAGTTTTGAGATCTGCGAACGAGGCCAGATCCGATTCGCGACGTTCTCGTGCGCCATGCCGAGTGCTACTGATTTACAAACCATCTACGAGCAGATCTTCACCGGCCACGTGGATCGCTTCGATAAAAAAGCGAAGGAGGTGGCCCCGTTCATCGTTTCCGCGTCCATCGCTCTCATCGATAAGGTGGCGACGAAGTTCCTCCCGACGTCTGTACGGTTCACGTACTTCTGGACCATGCGCGAGATGACCAACTTATTCCAGAACATGTGCCTATCGAAGGATAAGTATTATGGGACCGGTGATAGTCTCGCTAAATTATGGACCCACGAATGCCGACGCGTCCTCGCGGACCGCTTGATCACGATAGATGAAACTAAGATCATCGACGAGATGATCGCCGAGTGCCACGCGGACCACTTGAAGAAGCAAGGCGTTTCGAATGACGTTTTGTTAAATGATGCGGAGAACGCCAACCTGTTCACCACCTTCACCGCAGCGGAACCGGACGGCGCGTATAGGCCCATTGCCGACCTCGCTACTCTATCAAAAGTACTAGAGGCCAAACTCGTAGAATATAATGAATCCCAGGCGATGATGGATTTAGTGCTCTTCGACGACGCCATGAGCCACATCACCAGAATCGCTAGAATAATCTCCAACCCGGCGGGCAACGCCATGCTCATCGGCGTCGGCGGTTCAGGAAAGCAAAGTCTGACGAAGCTCGCGGCCTTCATCGCTGGCTACGAGACCAAACAACTCGAAGTCACGTCCGCGTACTCCGAGGCGGACTTCAAGGAGGACATCAAGTTATTTTATACGTTGTGTTGCTCCAAAGACACGCCCATGGTCTTGCTCATGACGGATTCGCAGATCGTGAACGATCGCTTCTTGATTTATATTAATGCATTGCTTTCTGCCGGCTGGGTCAGCGACCTCTTAGCCAAGGACGAATTAGACGCTATTACGGGTTCGTTGAGAAATGAAATGAAGGCCAACGCGCCTCTACTGAATCCGGACGACCCGAACGACGCGCAGACGTACATGATCCAGAAATTTAGGATTCGCTTCAAGTTAGTGCTAGCTTTCAGTCCCGTGGGCGACACGTTTCGCATCCGCGCTCGACGCTTCCCGGGCCTCATCAACTGCACGGCCATCGACTACTTCCACCCCTGGCCGCACCAGGCCCTGGTGAGTGTCGCGACGCGCTTCTTATTAGATGTAGAATTGGAGGACGAATCGTTGAAGGGCAAGCTCGCCCTGCACATGGCCCTGGAACACTTGTCAGTTGGAGACGCGTCGGAGCAGTACGCCAAGACGCAGCGGCGGTACAATTACGTCACGCCCAAGAGTTACTTGGAACTCATCGGCTTCTACAAGTACTTGTTCGGCGAGAAGCGCCAGAACATTCAAAGACAAATAGACCGCCTGGATGTTGGACTCAGTACATTGAAGAAGACCTCCACTGATGTCGCAGAACTCAAGATCGACCTGGAGAGAACGATGGTCATGGTCGAGGAGAAGAAGGCGAATACCGACGCTCTCATTATCGAGATGGGCATCTCGAGGAACATCGCGGAGAAAGAAGGTGCGGCCGCGAACATCGAAGCCGAGAAAGCTGGGATAGCCTCCGCCGGCGCCGCCGAAGTGAAAGTGTCAGCCGAAGCGGAGTTAGCGGAGGCCGAGCCGGCCATGCAAGCTGCTGCTGATGCCGTCGCATGTTTAACGAAGAACATGCTTGGGGAATTGAAATCACTACCCAAACCCCCGGCAGGCGTCGAGAAAGTAACGGCCTGCTGCCTCATCTTGTTAGAGCACGAGTACAAGGCCCACCTCAAGTGGGACCGGGCCAAAAAAATGATGGGCAACGTGGACCAGTTCATGACCACGCTCCGGGACTACGACGGCCGCACGACAGCTGCGTCCTGAATCTCGCCCGAATGGACTCAAAATCGAAAAAGAGACCACCCCCGACCTCGGCTTCAGGAGACGAGTAGAATCGATGGCGTGGCGCCGCCGCTCACAACGCGTTTGACCCTTTTTTGACACAGGTACGATGCCGGACAACGAGATGCTAAAAGTTGAAGCCTTTGTGAAAGATCCGGAGATGACCATTGAAGCCATGCAGAAGAAGAGTGCCGCGGCGGCCAATTTGTGGACCTGGGTCGTGAACATCTACGGCTTCAATCGGATATACGTAAAAGTCAAGCCGCTCATGGATTCTTTAGATGAAGCGAACGCGACGAAAGCGGCCGCCGACGAGTCCCTGGCACAAGCGGAGGCTACGGTCGCGAGGTGTGCTGCGGAGTTACAAGCTCTCCAAGATAAGTTCGAAGCCGCTACTGCTGAAAAGGCGGAGGTCGAAGCTTTAGCGGAGGCTTGCTTAGTGAAGTTAGGCCTAGCTGAACGCTTAGTGGGTGGTCTTAGTTCAGAAAATGAGCGCTGGGGGCGAGAAATTGAAGAAATGAAGGTGTCCACCAATTGCCTCATCGGCGATTGCATGGTCGCGGCCGGCTTTGTTTCATATGTAGGCGCGTTCGACCAGAAGAACCGGGAAGCCCTGTGGAAGACTACTTGGTTAGAGGATTTAAGGACCAATGGTGTGCCCATGTCGGAGACCGTGGACCCTCTTCCTATTCTGGTGACCGATAGTCAAATAGCGAGGATGAACGGCGAAGGCTTACCGGAAGATAGAATCTCCACGGAGAACGGCGCCATCATCACCTGCTGCAAGCGCTGGCCTTTGATCATCGACCCGCAAGTGCAGGGAATCAAGTGGCTCAAGCAGAAGCAGGAAAAAGACGGCTACGTGCCCTGTTTACTTACACAAAAAAATTGGGTCCGGGCCATGCGCGGCGGTATTTCTGATGGCATGTGCGTCATTATTGAGAATTTGGGGGAAGAAATAGACGCGACGCTCGATCCTGTGTTGTCGCGGGCCATCTACAAGAAGGGAAGTTCGTTATATATCAAATTCGGCGGCGAGGAGATGAACTACGACCCGGCGTTTTCTTTGTACATGCAGACTAGATTGGACAACCCGCACTACAAGCCCGAGATCGC
>MDTF01018678.1_pt1 | contig 12651 bp, 13 predicted proteins | sample 811191 | NCBI WGS metagenome assembly MDTF01 (sample SAMN05326649, study PRJNA326480) | marine metagenome | isolation source: seawater | place: Southern Ocean | collected 2011
AATTTCTTCTCAACATATAGCTAATTGGATACATCATGGAATTTGTACAAGTAAACAGGTTTTAGAAATTATGAAAAAAATGGCAAAAATTGTTGATGAACAAAATAAGGGTGACAAATTATATCAAAATATGTCTCCAAATTTTGACAAGTCAGTTGCTTTCAAGACTGCTTGTGATTTGATTTTTCATGGTAGGTCTCAACCTTCCGGCTATACAGAACCACTATTGCACTTAAATAGATTATTAAAAAAATCTAGTCAGAATTAGTTTTTATTCCCATTCTATTTTTAAAGGCTGAATACAAAGTCCCATCATCAAGATTTTCTATCTCACCACCAACTGGTAGACCTTGAGCAAGTTTTGTAACTTTTGCATTAGTTTTTTTAAGACTGTCCTGAATATAATAAGCAGTCGTTTGACCCTCAACTGTTGCACTTGTTGCTATAATAACTTCCTCAATATTATCTCTAACAACTCTTTCAACTAAAGAATCAATCAAAAGATCTTCTTTTCTTTGACCGGGTGAAGAAATTGTTCCTCCAAGAATATGGAAGTATCCTTTATAAATATTTGAATTTTCAATTGACCATTGATCTGCAATATCTTCCACTACACAGATTTTGTTATATTTGTCATTAGTGTTTTCACAATTATTACACCCAATTGAATTTGACTTTAAAGTTCCGCATGATTGACATCTAATAACATTTTTATAAACTTGTGCTAGTGTATTGGCCATTGGCTTAACTAGCTCATCTCTATTGTTAATAAGTTTTAAAACTATTCTTTTAGCAGATTTGGGACCAAGGCCTGGTAATTTTGAAATTAATTTAATTAGCTCTTCTATTTCATTAATATTTTGCATCAGTTAGTCTAGATCAACATCCATGTCTGACATATGAAGTTTAAGTGCATTTGTTGAAACTTGAATTTCTCTTAAAAAAATAATAATTGAAGTCATCATTGATAAACAGCATGAGCCAAAAATTATTCTAGCTAAAAAAATCTCATTTAAATAAAGAGCAAAAACAGTTAATAAATTAAATAAAAGGCCAAACGCAGCAAACATAATTGTCCACTTTAATAAAACAATCCTTCCACTTAGATTTATAAATTGTTTTTTCCACTCTGGTGGAATGTGGTTTTCATATACGTGCTCATCATGAAGTTGTCTAATAAGCTTGCTAAGTGAATGAAATCTATTGCTATAGATATTCATTAGTAGTGGTATGGCAGGAAACATTAGGGCTGTTACGGTATAATCTATATTCATACGAATCAATTTGATTATGAAACTAGCTTTTGCTATTTACAAGTAAATTATTATGAAACAATTAAATCTCTTTATTGAATTAATCAGATTAAAAAAGCCAATTGGGTTTTTGCTTTTATTTTGGCCATGTGCTTGGGGACTGACCATTGCTTACGATTTCTCTACAAGTCTCAATAATTACTTTTTTTATTTGATATTTTTTTTTTTTAGGTTCAATTTTAATGAGATCAGCGGGTTGTATAATAAATGATATTTTGGATAAAGAATTTGATAAAAAAGTATTACGAACAAAAAATAGACCTATTGCTTCAGGTAAAATATCGATTAAGCTTGGACTGACTTATGCAGCATCTCTTTGCCTGTTGGCATTGTTAATTCTATTAAACTTTAATACTCTTACTATCGTCTTAGCTTTAGGGTCTATGCCTTTAGCATTTAGTTACCCCCTCATGAAAAGGTATACTTACTGGCCCCAATTGTTTCTGGGTATTACATTTAATTATGGTTTAATTTTAGGGTGGACGTGCATAAATAATGAAATAAATATTATTCCTATAATATTCTATTTTGGAGCCATATTTTGGACACTAGGTTTCGACACAATATATGGATTTCAGGATATAAATGATGATGAAATAATAGGACTAAAATCAACTTCAATAAAATTCAAAAAGAATTCAAATTTATTTTTAATACTATGTTACTTAATGTTTACATTATCTTTAATTTTAGTAGGTCTATTTATGAGATTTAATACTTTATTTTATTTATTTATGATCATACCCGTATTTCATTTATTTTTTTATCAAATCTATAATTTTAATATCAAAGATCCTAATAATTGTTTAAAAATTTTTAAAAGTAATAATTTATTAGGCTTACTGATTATGTTTAATATTCTAATTGGAAAAATTTAAAGTTATTTATGAAAAGTATAGATATTCTAAAAAGACTTTTTTTTGAGTACACACAAAAACATTTAAAAAAAATTGTTTTATCTGTATTTTTTTCATTGCTTGTTGCAGGTAGTACCTCTTCGATTGCGTATCTTTTGGACCCAGCAATTAAAAAACTTTTTATTGAAAAAGACCAAACATTAATTTTTATTATTCCCATCTTAATTGTAGTTGCTTTTACAACAAAAGGTCTTTCATTATATATTGCTAAAGTTCTAATGATTGGTGTTGCCGAAGAAGTAAGAAAAAATCTACAATGTGATATGTTTGCTAATCTAATAAATGCTGACACAAAATTAATTGACAGTAGACATACAGGAAAATTTATTTCATCCTTAACTAATGATGTTTCTCATATAACCAACTTGATTAGCACAGCAATTCTTAATCTTTTTAAAGACAGTTTAACTTTAATTGGATTACTTACGGTCATGTTTTTTCAAAATTGGAAGCTTTCTTTAATAGCAATCATAATGATACCTTTGGCTTCTTTTGCTGCCAAAACTTTAGGAAAAAGGATTGGCAAAGTTGCCAAAGAACAAATGCTTAAGGCTGGAATACTTAATACATACTTAATAGAGATATTTAAAAATCATAGTCTTATAAAAATATTTCAAAAAGAAACTTATGAAATAAACAGAGCTGAAAAGTTTATAAATGATGTTAAAGAAAAACAAAAAAAAATTAACATCGTATATGTTCGATCTTCCCCAATAATGGAAACTCTTACGGGAATCATGATCGCAATTTTGATATTTTATTCTGGAAAACTTATTTTAACTAATGAGTTAAATATTAATAATTTTTTTTCATTCCTAGCAGCAATGATGCTTGCTTATCAGCCTGTGAGATCACTAGCCACATTAAACATAACTATTGGTCAGGGGTTATCTGCTGCTGAAAGAATACTACCAATAATAGATGAAAAATCAAATTTGACTCAAAATAAAAATGATACAGAAATACAAATAGTAAATGGTGATATTGAATTTAAAGATGTTTGTTTTAAATATGGCAGTGAAGCGAAGGATGTTTTGAATCATATTAATTTGGAAATGCTTGGAGGAAAAATGACCTCTATAGTAGGCCATAGTGGCGCTGGAAAATCTACTATTTTAAATTTAATCCCAAGGTTTTATGATTCAATATCGGGTGATATAAGAATAGACAATCAATCAATTTATAAATCAACTATTGGCTCCTTAAGAAAAAATATTTCATTAGTTAGTCAGGATACAACTTTATTTGACGATACAATTAGAAACAATATTGTGTATGCAAATTCTAATGCAAGCCAAGCAGAAATTGAAGAAGCAGCAAAATATTCTTTTGCGAGTGAATTTATAGAAAAACTACCCAACAAATATGATACGATTATAGGAGAAAATGGCACAAGGCTATCCGGTGGGGAGAAACAAAGATTATCCATAGCCCGTGCAATACTAAAAAAAAGTCAAATAATTCTCCTGGATGAAGCTACGTCATCTTTAGATGCTGAAACTGAAAATCAAATACAGGAAGCAATTAATTTTTTAACTAAAAATAGAACAACAATTGTGATAGCACACAGGCTATCAACTATTCTTAATTCTGATAAAATTTATGTAATAGATGCTGGAAAAGTTGTTGGGAATGGAACACACAAAGAACTGTTAACTAATTCACCTGTTTATAAAAATTTTTATGAAAAACAAATTAGAAAAGGTTGATGTTTTTTATCTATAGAGTTTTAACAAATTTGATTTTGTTTTTTTCTCCTTTCATCATAATTTTAAGATTATTTAAAAAAAAAGAAGATATAATAAGATTTAAAGAGAAATTTTGTTTTTTTACAAAAAAGAGGCTTAAAGGAAAACTTATATGGTTTCATGGAGCCAGTGTAGGGGAGATTTTGAGTATAATTCCTTTGGTCGAAAAATTAGAGAAGAAAAAAGAAATTAGTCAAATTTTAATTACATCAAATACATTAAGTTCTTCTAAAATTCTTTCCAATTTAAAATCAAAAAAAATAGTACATCAATTTTTTCCCATCGATACTTTTCATTATAGTAAAAAGTTCTTAAATTACTGGAAACCTTCGGTCGCTATTTTTATAGACTCGGAAATATGGCCGAATATGATAATTAATATAAAAAAAAAAACTATTTCATTAATACTTTTAAATGCAAGGATTAGTGACAGGTCTTTTAAAAGATGGAAAATTCTACCCTCTGAAGCAAAGACTCTTTTCAAGAAATTTGATATTTGTCTCCCCTCAAGTCTTAAATCAACACAATATTTAAAATCTCTTGGTGCTGAAAAAATTAAATATATTGGCAATTTAAAATTTTCCCAAACTGAAAAAAATAAAGACAGCTTAAAAATGTCAACAAAGAATTTTTTTTCTTCTAAGCAAATATGGTGTGCAGCAAGCACTCATAAGACGGAAGAAAGGATATGCGCTCTTGTCCATAAAAAACTTCAAAAAAAAAATAAAAATTTATTAACAATAATAATTCCAAGACATGTCAATAGAACTGAAAAAATTATTAATGAAATGAAAAAACTCCAACTTAATGTTCATACACATGAGAGTAAAAAGAAAATCGACCCCAAGACAGATATATATTTAGTAAATTCATATGGCAAAACAAAGCCTTTCTTTAAAGTTTGTAAAACAGTTTTTTTAGGAGGCTCTTTAATAAAACATGGAGGCCAAAATCCACTGGAGGCAGCTAGGTACGGTTGTAAAGTTTTGCATGGCCCTAATTATTGGAATTTTTATGAAATCTATAAGCTTTTAAATAAGTACAAAGTATCCAGTGAAATAAAAAATATAAAACAATTAAGTGATAAGGTTAATTTAATGCTTACTAAAAAAAATAATTCTAAGATTATAGAATCAAAGATTAAAAACCTAGGAGATAAAATTTTAGAATCTACTTTAAAAGAGATAAATTTATTTATTAAAAAAAGATGAAAATTAAAAAACCTACTTTTTGGGATTATAAAAAACCCAATTTTTTATCATATTTATTGTTACCATTTTCACTTCCAATAATTATTAATAATTTTTTTTTAAATTTAAAAAAAAATGGAAAAAATAATCAGGAAATTAAAAATATTTGTATAGGTAATATATATATAGGTGGAACTGCAAAAACACCTTTATCAATAAAAATTGATCAAATTTTAAAGAATCTAAATTTTAAAACCGCAACAATAAAAAAATTTTATAAAGATCAAACAGATGAACAGAAAATATTATCAAAAAAGACAAAGCTATATTGCTTTGAGACTAGACAGAAAGCTCTTAATGAAGCTATAAAAGACAGGATAGAGGTGGCAATCTTTGATGATGGACTACAGGATCGGTCAATTAACTACGATCTAAGATTTGTTTGTTTTAACAATATTACATGGATTGGTAATGGGCTTTTAATTCCAGCGGGCCCTCTTAGGGAGAGTTTAAGAAGTATTTTAAAATATGATGCTATATTCTTAAATGGCAATGATGAGAACAACTCTCAATTAAAATCGAAAATCAGAGAATACAATAAAGATATCGAAATTTTTGAAACATACTATAAGCCTATTAATATTAAAGAATTTGATAAAAATGACAAATATTTAATTTTTTCCGGCATTGGAAATCCAGATAGTTTTAAGAAAACATTAATCAAAAATGAACTTCACATAATCAAAGAATTTAAATTTCCAGATCATCACAATTATACTTTTAAAGATATTAATAAGATTAAATTAGCAGCTAAGATACTGGATGCTAAAATTTTAACTACAGAAAAAGATTACGTTAAACTCCACAATGATGTTGAAATTAAATTTCTAGAAATAGAGCTTGCAATTAAACAGGAAAATAGATTAATTAATTTTTTAAAATCAAAAATATGAGAACAATAAAATATTTTATTCAATTTATAATAATTTTGGTTTGTTTTTTATTTTTTAAAATTTTTGGATTAAGGGTAGCCTCAATTATTTCTAGTAATATTGTATCTTGTATTGGTCCCTTCTTTAGATCAAGAGTTATGATGCATTCGAACATATCAAAAGCACTTCCTAATTTAAACCATAAAGAAGTAAAAAAAATATCACAAAAAATGTGGGAAAATTATGGGAAAATTTTATCTGAATACATTTTCATAAAAAATTTTAGAGAATCAAAGCTTGGCTATAATATAGACATTCAAGGACAGGAAATTCTAGATAGGATAAAAAATGAAAACAAACCTGTAATATTTATCTCAGGACATTTTAATAATTTTGAACTAATGGCGATGCATATTGAAAAATCAGGGGTTAATTTGGCAGCAATCTATAGGCCTCTTAATAATAAATTTTTAAATTATATAATGGTGAATATAAGAAAAAAATATATTTGCAAAAACCAAATTAAAAAAGGAATTTCAGGAACAAAAAGGCTATTAACTTTTTTTAAAAATGGTACATCTATTGCCTTAATGATTGATCAAAGAGTTTCCCAGGGGATTAAGTCTAATTTTTTTAACCACATGGCCTTTACGACAACTATTCCAGCACAATTTGTAAAAAAATTTGGGTGTAAAATTGTACCTATTTATATTGAGAGAGCTAAATACAATAATTTTAAATTAACTATTCAAAATCCTCTTGAATATACTGGAAATGATTCTATTAAATTTATAACTCAAGATTTAAACAATCTATTAGAAAAAATGATACTAAAAAATCCCGAACAATGGATTTGGTCACATAACCGTTGGAAATAATATAAGTTTAATTACTTTCTCTTTTTGTTGACGCTTCTTTGTAAGAGAAATATGGCTCCTGGAGATCTACATTCCAATAGTTAAGCTCTTCTAAATTTATGTGTTTACCTGAAACTGCACAAATTACATGATCACCATTTTCAATAATTTCAAAATTATTGGGTAAATATTTTATTTTAGCTAATTTTTTATTCATTTTTAGTTTATACAGTATTACATGATAGTTGGAATAGTAGGAAGTGGAGGTCGTGAACATGCCATTTGTCTTGCTATAAATAAGTCTAAAACTATCAAAAAGATATTTTGTTTTCCTGGTAATGCTGGAACTGCTGAAATAGCTCAAAATATTAGATTAAACCTAGACAATTTTAATGAATTAAAAAATTTCATATCTGTGAATAAGATCGATTTAGTAATAGTGGGTCCAGAAAAACCACTAGTAGATGGTATTGTTGATTTTTTAGAGAAAAATAACATAAAGGTATTTGGACCTAATAAAATAGCCTCACAACTTGAGGGCTCTAAAATTTTTACAAAAAACCTTTGCGAAAAATATGGCATACCAACTGCTAAATTTGGGATTTTTGAAAGTGTTAATGAGGCAACTGAATTTATAGAAAAAACAAATTATCCCATAGTCATAAAAGCAGATGGTCTGGCTTCTGGTAAAGGCGTCTATATCTGTGAAAATAAAAAAGACTCACAGCTTGCAATTAGAGAAGTATTTGAAGGTAAATTTGGTGATGCTAAGAATTTACTTATCGAAGAATTCCTTGAGGGTGAAGAGATGAGCTATTTTATTATCACTGATGGCAAAACAATTAAAAATTTTGGAACCGCACAAGATCATAAAAGGGTATTAGAAGGAGATTTGGGTAAAAATACTGGTGGGATGGGTGCTTATTCTCCATCAAGAATGATAAATGAAAAATTAGAAAAAAAAATTTTGAAAAAAATAATAGAGCCAACAATAAAAGGTCTAAAAGAAATCGGGACAAATTATAAGGGTTTTTTATATGCTGGGTTAATGATTATAAAAAATGAACCCTACTTGATTGAATATAATGTTCGTATGGGTGACCCAGAGTGTCAAACAATTTTACCTAAATTAAAATCAGATTTACTAGATATATTTATTGCATGCAGTAATCAAAAATTAGATGAGATAGAAATAAAATGGCATAATAAAAAAAGTTTATGTGTTGTACTTTGCTCAAAAGGATATCCTGACGAATTTAAGAAAAATATACTAATTCAAGATTTAAATAAAATAAAACTTAATAATAATGAGTACTGCTACCATGCAGGAACAATTAATGACGCAAAAAAAATTTATGCCGTTGGAGGCAGAGTCTTAAATTTTGTTTGCTTGTCAGAAGACTTTGCAAAAGCAAGAGTACAAGTACTTAATCTAATTAAATCGTTAAATTGGGGTGGAGGTTTTTTTCGAAAAGATATTGGGTATAGAGTAATAGATGAATGAGAATAATATCTGGAAACTCAAAAGGTAAAAAAATCTTGCAGCCTAAAGATAAAATTACGAGACCACTTAAAGACTTAACAAAAGAGTCTATATTCAATATAATTCAACATACAAATAAATTTAATGTTCAGATAAAAAATTCAAATATTTTAGATCTATTTTCTGGTGTTGGATCATTTGGTCTAGAATGTTTGTCCAGAGGAGCATCATACGTAACTTTTATAGAAAATTATAAAGAAGTGTTACCGATTTTAAAAAAAAATATTTCCAATTTAAATTATCAAAATAAAAGTTTAATTATAGAAAAGCACATATTTGGTGATGTTAATTTTGAAGATTTTACAAAAAAATTTGATATTATTTTTATGGACCCTCCCTATAAAGAGGAAAACTTATTGCTATTATTAAAAAATATCATCACATCAAATATATTAAATGATGATGGTATAATTGTTATTCACCGACATAAAAAAGAAAATGAACAATATCCAAGCATTTTTAAGATAATCGAAGAAAAAAAGTATGGCATATCAAAAGTTATTTTTGGAAATTATTTTTAAAGTAAGTTTTTTTTAGTCTCTTTTTTAATTAACTCTACAGATGGTTGGTCATATGGGTTAATTTTTAAGGCTCTTCCTATTAAAATAGTTTCTAGAATAAAAAAACAAAATAGCTCTCCCAGTGTTTCTTCATTTCTATTAATAATTTCAAAACTTCTAAATGGTATTTTTTTTTTAGAAAATATTTTTTCAGTTGCCGTTTTTTGAGCATGCATTATTTGATTGATATTTTTATTTTTCAAATATTCATGCGAAGATAGTATTTCATTGTTATTAATTTTTAGTGAGTTTTGATCTTTGGCAAAAAAAAAGGTAAAAAAATTATTTTTTGTGCCATCCAAATAATGCTGCATTACACTATGATTATCTTTAGGCATGGTTGAAACCATTGGTAAAATTCCTTTTCCCTTTTTACCTAAACTCTCAGCAATTAATTGTTGATACCATTTAAATAAATTTTCTGATTTTTCATCATAATTTAATATTATAGAATTATATTTTTTTTTTTTAACCAGGTAAAGAGTGCTACTTACGTTTGCTATTAACAAATCTATAAATTTTTTGTTTTTAATTATATTATTAATTTGTTTAAATTTTCTAATATCTAAACCCATCAACTCTGCAGGAAGCATCCCCACTTCTGATAATACAGAATATCTACCACCTATATAATTATTGTGATTTATTACTTCACTTTTAAGTTTTTGTGCAAGGGATGATAAGTAATTTTTTTTATTTTCTATAACAAAAATATTAATATCTTTTTTTTTTATTAAAATATTAGAATTCGTGATTGTTTCAAGTGTATTACCTGATTTGGATATTATTAGATTTGTATATTTTTTTTTAGAAAAGTTATAATTTGAATTTAGATTGCTAATAAACTCAATTTTTTTTTTTATCTTATTACTTAAAAAACTAAAAATTGCTGATGCGCCCAATATGGATCCACCCATCCCTATAATCCTTAAGTTAGGTTGTTTTTTTAACTTAAGAATAGTTTTTTGATAATAATTATTTTTATAAGATGGTCCTAGACTTTTAATAATTTCATTTTTTTCTTTTAATAATAAAATTAAGTCTTTTTTTATTTTATTATTTGCAACACTTACTTTAAAATTTTCAAAAAAAATATTTTTTGTAAGCATTATTTTTTTCTGATCTTTTCCAGGATAATTTTTTCAATTGATCCATTACTGGATTTTTGTTTAGTTTTTTTATTTGAACTGTTTAAAATTTTGTCTTTAAAACTTTTTGTTTCAGCTAATATTTTCACATCATCATCTCCCGGCAAAGGTAATCTTTCAAACTCTGGTGGTAATCTTAATGGTGCTTTTTTTTCAATTAAAAATTCATCAGAATTGTCATCTTTTCTTCCACTAAGACCTTCTTTGACTGACTTACAGGAAGATAAAAGCATTAATAAAATTATCGGAATTATTATTATTTTTATATTCATTTTATTACCTTTTTATTAAAAAATATCTCATCAAAAATAAGGCAAATAACACCTATTGTAATAAATATATCCGCTATGTTGAAAATAAACCAATGAAAACTATTTATATGAAAATCTATAAAATCTGGCACTGCTGAATAATACATTCGGTCAAATAGATTGCCTAAAGAACCTCCCAGTATAAATATTAATGCATATTTTTTAAATCCTACACTTTTCGTAATCATCACTAAAATTACAGTACTTATTAATACAATAATTAAGCTTATCGTATTATACACATAATTTTTTTCAAAAGAGAGCAACCCAAAAGCAACACCTTTATTCCAAATTAGATAAAAATTTAAATAGGTTGTCAAATAGATATCAACTGCTCCCTCTACTTGAGCTATTTTAAGGATATAAATTTTAGAAATCCTATCGGTCAAAAAAATAATTGAAACAATTATAAAATTTAATAATACTTTCTTAAGATTTAATTTAAACATTCTACCTTTATCTAAATCGGGTGTCTCTCACATCCATTCTTGTTAATTTTCCAACATACCGAACATTTGTCTCCTTCAGCTTTTGTTGTTGTGGCACTTACCTCATTTGATTCAGTTTTTTCAATTTTTGCATTAGAGGTAATACATAGTTCTGAAAAGTTTGTATTCTCTGTAAGCTTCTGTAAATTTTCATTTAAATTAATTATTAAATTCGCTTCAAGACTTGATCCAATTTCTTTACTAGCTCTTTTAGCTTCAATACTAATATTACAAATCTCCCTAATTTTTTTTAATTCTAACCATTTTTTATTTAATTCATTATTCATAAAACACTTTGGAAATTTAATAAATTTTTCTAGGTGGATACTTTTTTTATTTTTAGTTGTTAGGGTAAAAATTTCTTCTGTCGTAAACGAAAGTATAGGAGCAAACCATTTAAGCAATGATTCTAAAATAATATTTAATACAACAATGCAGCTTTTTCTTTTTTCTGAATCTTTAGAATCGCAATACAAAGAGTCTTTCCTAATATCAAAATAAAATGCAGATAAGTCTACTGTACAAAAATTTAAAAGTTCTTTATAGAGATTATGAAAATCATATAATTTAAAGTAGTTTTTAAAATTTTCATTTAAATGGTAAACCTTATGAAGCATATATTGCTCTAACTCTGGTAATTTCTTTATGTCTAATTTTTCTGTATCAATTATTTTGAATTCATCATTTAAATTACCTAACAAATATCTAAAAGTATTTCTAATTTTTCTGTAAGAGTCAGCATGTTGTTCCAAAATTGAATAATCAATTCTCAAATCTTCTTCATAATTTGATGAAGCTACCCAGATCCTTAAAATATCAGCTCCATATTTTTTTAAAATATCCTCAGGTGCAATGACGTTTCCTACTGACTTAGACATTTTTAACCCTTTTCCATCTACTACAAAGCCGTGTGATAAAACTGATTCATATGGGGCTCTGCCTCTTGTCCCACATGACTCTAATAAAGAAGAATGAAACCAGCCCCTATGCTGATCAGATCCTTCTAAATACATTGATGCTGGCCATTGAAGATCTTTTCTTTTTTCTAAAACAAAAGAATGCGTACAGCCACTATCAAACCAAACTTCGACAATATCACTTGTTTTATCGTAATCTTCTGCTTTGTATTTATCTCCTAAAAATCTTTGTGGATCATCAGAAAACCAACAGTCAGAACCTTCTTTTTCATAAATACGTGCAATCTGTTCATTTACCTCATCATCTACTAAAATTTCTTTCGTAGTTTTATGAACAAATATTGGCAGTGGAACTCCCCAAACTCTTTGTCTGGAAACGCACCAGTCAGGCCTTGTTTCAATCATTGCTTTTATTCTTTCTCTACCTTTTTTTGGATAAAAAGTAGTATCATCAAGTGCTTTTAGTGCTTTTTTTCTAAGACCATGACTTTCCATTGAAATAAACCACTGAGGAGTTGCTCTATGAACCAGTGGAGCTTTTGATCGCCATGAATGTGGGTAAGAATGAATTAACTCACCGTTCGACAATAATTTTTTTTGTTCTTTTAATTTTTCAATTATAATTGGATTAGCTTTGAAAATATGTGTTCCTTCAAATAAAGGAATATTTTTTGTATATTTTCCATCACCATCAACTGTCTCTATAGCTTTAATACCATGATTCAAA
>MDTF01006844.1_pt1 | contig 12643 bp, 16 predicted proteins | sample 811191 | NCBI WGS metagenome assembly MDTF01 (sample SAMN05326649, study PRJNA326480) | marine metagenome | isolation source: seawater | place: Southern Ocean | collected 2011
GGGATTCGAACCCTCGACCTTCTCGTTGGCAACGAGACGCTCTACCACTGAGCTATGCCCGCTTGGCATTTCTTTAAGCAATTTAACCGCATAAATACTGCATTACAAGTTGAGATTTTATTTTTATCAAATAATTTGTGTACTTATGTGGAACAAAGTCTATTCCTGTGCCATACCTCAAACGCTAGTGTTTTAGCTATATATTTATTTTAACTATTCCTATGCCGTACCTTGCTTGTAGTATGGAAATTCTTTGATAAGTTATTAGTGTTGTTAGAGCTAAAGGATTTGCAAAAAATAAGTTTTTTAGTGTGTGTGGTTGGCAACGAGACGCTTTACCACTGAGCTATGCTCGCAAAATATAAGTTATAATACATTAATTTTAGGTAGATCAACTTTTATAAATTAAACAAGATTGTCACTATTGTTAAGATCATTTTTCTATTATAATTTAGTTATTATGAAAATAATTTTACCAAATCGTATTCCAGTCTTTCCATTAAGTGGTATTATTTTCTTTCCTAAAACAAATTTACCCTTAAATATTTTTGAACCTAGGTATCTAACATTGGTAAATGATTGCATAAAATCAAATAAATATATGGGCATGATACAAGTCAATAAAAGTTCGTCTAAAGTTTACTCAATCGGGTGTCTTGGAAAAGTTACCGAGTTCAAAAAAACTAAAGATGGCAGGATTCTTGTAAATTTAACTGGGATAAGTCGTTTTGAAATTAAATCTGAAATTAACAATGATAAAATTTATAGGGAATTTGAAGTTACATACAAAAAATTTTCAGGAGATCTAGAAAAAGAAAAAAAACAAACATTATTAAATATAAAAATTAATGAAATATTTCAGAAAACAAAAATTTTTTTTAAAAAGAATGGTCTGTTGCTTAATTGGAATGAATTTGAAAAATTAGACCAAGATCAAAAAATTAATACTTTAGCGATGATAGCTCCTATTTCTAATGAAGAAAAACAATCAATTCTGGAATCAGTTCATATAGAATCAAAAACAAAAATTTTATCGGAAATAATAGAATTTTATTTACATGAAAATTCAGCAGATACTATTACCTTACAGTAATCAAAATAAAAGTCCTCGATCTGCAACCAGCTGACTTATTTTTTTTATAGAGTTAAAATTTGAAACATTCTTGAGTATTTTTTTTTTAAAATTAAAGAAAAATTTGTTATCTTTAAAAAAAATATTAGTTAGATTTATACCAAGCCCAAATAAATTATTTTCTGGTTTTCTCGTGTTATAAAAATCTTTGAGCAAGAAACTATCTTTAAGCAACAACCCAAGTTTAGAAGCTTTAGATATTAGTTCAGCTAATTTTTTTATGTCTCTTAAAACTAAGTTAAATCCCTGGCCAGCCATCGGGTGCACGGTATGTAAGCCGTCTCCAAGCATAAGAACATTTTTTTTGAAATAATTTGTTTTTAAATTTAAATTTATTGAAAATGATTGAATATTTTCGATAAACTTAATATTTTTTATATTTAGTGTTAATTTAATTTTTTCAGCTAAAATTTTTCTTAAATTATTTTCATGATTTTTAAAAAAAAGTTTATTTACACTCCAAACGGTCGAAAAAGTGTTCTTATTAAATGGCAAAATTGCTAAAGGGCCTTCTTTTAAAAAAAATTGACTTGCATTTTTAATTTTAGAATCATGTTTAATAATCGATGTAAGGGCAAATTCATCATAATTTTTTATTATTGATCTTCCTCCGTCTATTTTAGAATATAATTTTGACAAGCTGCCAATACTTAAAATGATTAAGTCATAAAATAATTTTTTTTTACCTATTGTCACGCAAGTTTCATCGCTATTAATATTTTTAATATTTTTTTTAATCAATTTTATGTTTCGTTTTTTTAAAATTATCTTTTCTAATTTTTTTTTTAAATCCTTGTTTTGAAAAATATACATAAAATTTTTATTTTTTTCTTTAAAATTTAAAAAATTAATTAATTTTCCTTCATCTTCAAAAAATAAATTAATTTTTTTGCAAGGCCAAAAAAAATTCACATTATTTAGATTTAAATTTTTTTTTATAAATTGATAATTACTTTCAGAAATTGCTGTTGTTCTATTGTCTGATTTTTTACTTGTCTTTTTTTTATCAGTATATAAATCAATATTGACGTTTTCTTTGCTTAGAAGTGTTGCTATGGTTAGGCCTGATAACCCATCTCCAATAATGCAAATTTTTTGTTTGTTCATATTAAAAAATTTTAATCAATTAAATAAAAATGATACAAAGTAAACTAAATGATTCGTTAAATGAACAATGATTTTTAAAAATTTTACTAATTTTTTACGAGACCGAACCATTGAATTAATGGGGCTGAGTCTTATTTTTATAGTAATTTTATTAACAGTTTCGTTTTTTTCTTACTCCCCAAGTGACCCTACTTTGGTATACGGATCCGATAACTTCAAGATAAACAATTTATTAGGGGTTTATGGAGGAATAGTTGCTGACTTTTTGTTGCAGAGTTTTGGTATAACCTCATTTTTAATTTTACTAACTATATCGTGCTGGGGTTTAATTTTAATAGTTAAAAAAAAAATAAAAAAAATTAAATATAAAATTTTTTATTTATTTTTATATATTATATTTAGTTGCATCTTTATTTATCCCACTTACAATAATTCATTTTGGTTAATCGATCATGGAAATTCAGGTTTCGTTGGACAAATTTTGTATAACAAAATTATTAATTTCTTCCCTATACTCGATCATGATTATGCTGTTTTTCTTCCTTTAATTTTAAGTGTAATTTTTTTTACACTTGCTTCTAACATAAATCTTAAATATTTTTTTTGGGGATTTAAGTATATTTTTAATTTCCTTAAAAAAAATAATATCGACAGTGAATTAAAAATAAACAAAGATCGATCTGATGAGATAACAGCCTTAGGCTCTATAAATGAGAAGACGCAACAAATTTTTCCTTTTGAAAAAAATAACGACACAAAAGAAACAGCAACTAAGAACGAAAGTTATAAAAACTTTAAACTTCCTTCTTTAGATTTTTTAGAAAAAAACCCCTCAAAAGTTAATTTGTTGGATCAATCTAAGAATAGGCCGGACGGATCATTTATAGAAAAAATACTCTTAGATTTTGGTATTGATGGTAAAATAACAAAAATAAATAATGGTCCTGTTGTTAGCTTGTATGAATTTGAACCTGCGCCAGGCGTTAAAGTTTCAAAAATTATTAACTTATCAGATGACCTAGCTCGGAACACAAGTTCTACATCTGCACGTGTTTCTATCATACCAGGAAAAAATACTGTCGGCATAGAAATTCCAAATGAATCTCGAGAAAGTGTTTATTTAAGAGAAATTGTAGGAAATGAAAGATTTCATAAAAAGGAGATAAAATTACCCATTGCAATCGGAAAAGGTATTTCAGGTATGCCTATTGTTGGAGACTTAACAGCTATGCCACATCTTTTAATTGCCGGTACGACTGGATCGGGAAAATCTGTTTGTATTAACACAATTATCGTGTCTCTTCTTTACAGATTAAGTCCTGATTTATGTAAATTTATTTTGATCGATCCAAAAATGTTAGAACTATCTGCTTATGAAGGAATTCCACATTTGCTAAGCCCTGTTATTACAGACTCAAAAAAAGCCGCTTCCGCATTAGGTTGGACGGTTAAAGAAATGAATAGCCGTTATAAATTGATGAGCAAAGAAGGCGTTAGAAATATTGATGGATACAATACAAAACATAAACATAAAATGCCTTATATCGTAGTTGTTGTTGATGAGATGTCTGACTTAATGCTTGTAGCCGGTAAGGAAATAGAGAATTATATTCAAAAACTTTCACAAATGGCAAGAGCTGCTGGGATTCATATCATTATGGCAACTCAGAGACCAAGTGTAGATGTTATTACTGGCACAATTAAAGCGAACTTCCCTACGAGAATATCTTTTAGGGTAAGTTCTAAAATAGATAGCCGGACTATCTTAGGGGAACAAGGTGCCGAACAGCTTTTAGGTAATGGAGACATGCTATTCATGTCATCTGCAAACAGAATAGTTAGAATTCACGGTCCTTATGTTTCTGAAAAAGAAATAGGAAGAATTACTAATATTTTGAGAGCTCAAGGAGAGCCTGATTACATCAATGAAATTACTACTATTGAAAAAAGTGAAGACACACAACTTTTTTCTAATGATGATACGGACGAACTTTATGTTAAGGCTTTAGACATCATAAAAACAGAAGGAAAAGCTTCAACAAGTTTTTTGCAGAGAAAATTACAAATTGGATACAACAGGGCAGCAAGAATTATTGACATGATGGAAGAAAAAGGAGTTGTTAGCAAAGCAAATCATGTTGGTAAAAGAGAGGTTTTGTAAATATTGTTTAGTAAATTTCTTATAGCTTTATTTATATTTATTAGTTTTTCGTCACAATTATATGCTAAAAAAAAACAATTGATTATCAATCAGTTGATGACCATTGATAACATCACTTTTAATTTTGAACAAATTACAAATAAAAAAATAGAGTCTGGAAATTGCATTCTTGTATTTAATAATAAACTTAAATGTAATTATCAAGATGCGTATCATAAAGAAATTATAATTAATGGTAAAAGATTAAATATTAATCAAAAAAGATATAATAAGAATTATTCTTATCCGATTGGTAATTCTCCTTTTATGAAAATTTTAAATAAAATAAGTTTGATAGATTTAGTTCAAAAATCTAACTATAAATTAACTAATAATATTGAACTAATTTACAAAGATGAGAGGGGGGAAATTACAATTTTATTTGATAAAAAAAATTATAATCTTATTGGGTGGAAAGTTGTTGACCAATTACAAAATGAGATTAATTTTTCTCTAAAAAATATATCTATCAATACTAAATTTGATCCTAAAATCTTTAAATTTCCATCAAATAACTAAAGAATAAAATCAACTTCTTCTTCTTTAAAAATGCTCAATCCTTTAGATAGGTAATTACTTAGGGCATGTTGGTGATCTAGACTACAAGTGTGTACCCACAACCTTTCTACGCCTCGATTAAATGCTTTCTGAATAATATGGTTTAATAAAAAAGATCCTAATTTTTTCCCTTGATGTTCCTTTAAAATACCCATTTGTATTAATTCTATTTCATTTTTATCTTTATGCAGCTCTTGTTCGTAAAAACCTACCAGATTATTATTTAACGTCATAATACCAGTTTCTAAATTTTCCTTATTAATATATTTTTCCCATTCCTTGTCTGACCACAAAAGTCTATCTCTCCAATAATGATCTTTACCTACCTGACGGTAAAAAAATTTATTAATATCGATATCTTTTTTTTTCTCTAATGAAATTTTAATACCCCTTATGGAAGAAAGAGGTTTAATTATTTTTTTATTTTTTTTTAATTCTAAAAAAAATCTTTGAACTTTAGGCATCTAATAAAATTAAACAACCATCTTGCCGATTTTTTCACCACCAAATATATGGTAATGAAGATGTGGTACTTCTTGCCCACCATTTTTTCCTACATTACTAAGCACACGATAGCCTTTTTCATCGTTAGAAATTTTTAGCATCTTAACGATATGAGAAATAGACTTTTGAAGTTCTAATATTTCTTTTTCTGAAGCCTTTGCATTAAAATGGTCTAGGTCGATATATTCCCCTTTGGGAATTACTAAAATGTGTATTTTTTTTTGGGGATTTACGTCGTAAAAGGATAGAACATATTCGTTTTCAAATACTTTATCACAAGGTATTTCATTTCTCAAAATTTTAGCAAAAATATTGCTTTTGTCATATTTCATTTTATTCTTTTTTTTTTTCTCATCAATTCCGGATTGATTTTTTCTTTTTTCTAATTCTTTAATAACATCGGTAAACATTACTCCTCTTGACTCAAGTGTAACTAGAAAATGATAAATCACATCAGCTGATTCATGAATAATATTACTATTATCTTTTATCGCTTGTGAAAATTCCTTACTTTCTTCTTTAAATTTACTTAGGCATTCGTTAAATCCTTTTGACAACAGCAGAGATGTGTATGATTTTTCTATGTCTTCATTTTTCCTAGATTTAATAATTTTTGCTAATTCTAATAAGAAATTACTCATTACTTAATTCTAACTGGAACATCTTTGGATGCCAAATATTCTTTTGCTTTCTGAATGGTAAATTCACCATAATGAAATATAGAAGCAGCTAATACTGCGTTTACTCCACCTTTTATTATTCCTTCATACAAGTGTTCTAGATTTCCCGCTCCTCCGGATGCTATAGTTGGAATGCTTAATTTACTTGTCACATTTTTTAATAGGTCTATATCGTACCCACTTTTTGTTCCGTCTTTATCCATTGAAGTTAAAAGTATCTCTCCTGCTCCATTTTTCTCTGCTTTTACTGCAAAATCAACTGCGTCTATTCCAGTTTTATTCCTTCCGCCGTGTGTAAATATCTCCCATTTATTATCAGATACTTTTTTTGCATCAATAGCTACGACCATGCATTGTGTTCCAAATTTTTTTGAAGCTTCTTTCACAAATCTAATATCGTTTACAGCAGCTGAGTTTATTGAAACCTTATCGGCTCCAGCTAAAAGTAGATCGCTTATATTTTGAATTGATTTTATGCCCCCGCCAACTGTCAAAGGTACAAAGCATTTTTCAGCTGTTTTATTTACTATATTGATAATTGTATTTCTATTTTCATGTGTTGCTGTAATATCTAAAAAACAAATTTCATCAGCTCCACATTTGTCATAATATTCTGCTTGCTCCACCGGATCTCCGGCATCTTTCAAATCAATAAAATTTATACCTTTAACTACTCTTCCGTTGCTAACATCCAGACAAGGGATGATTCTATTTTTTAACATTTATTAATTCTACTTAAATCTTCTAGTTTTATTTTATTTTCGTAAATCGCTTTTCCCACGATTATTCCTTCAATTTTTTTATCATCAATAATAATCTTATTGACGTCATTTATGGAACTTATTCCTCCAGAAATTAGTAAAGGTATATTAAAATTATCAGCTATTTTGTAGCTGTTTTCAAAATTTGGGCCTGTGTTTGTTCCATCTCTTTCAATATCTGTGTAAATTAATCTTGATATACCGTAGTCCTTAACAATATTTAAATAATCAAAAATTTTTATTTTTGTTTGATTTTTCCAAGCAGAAATTGCTATATTATTTTTTCTTGCATCTAGAGATAAAGCAATGTTCCCAGAATATTTTTTACAGCAATTTTCTAAAAATGATTCATTTTTAATTGCCGCTGTCCCTAGTATGATTTTATCCGATCCCAAATCTAGTAATTTAGCGATACTGTCTTCTGATCGTATTCCACCACCAACCTCTACCTTAAAGTTAAATTTCTTAATAATTTTACCCACAACATCTAAATTGATCAAATTTCCCTCTAATGCTCCGTCTAAATCAATAATATGCAAATATTTAAACCCGGCATCACTAAAAATTTCTGCTTGATGAATAGGATTTTCATTATAAATTTTTACACTCTTGAAATCACCTTTGGTAAGTCTTACACATTTACCATTTTTTAAATCTATTGCTGGAAAAATTTTCATATTTTTAAAAAACTACTAAGTATTTTTATACCTAGATCTTGACTTTTTTCCGGGTGGAACTGTGATCCATAAATATTTTCACAGCATACGGCTGCAACTATCTCTTTCCCATAATTAGTAGATAAAGAAATCACTTCTTTGTCTTTTGGTAAAAATTCATAACTGTGAATAAAATAAGCATGACTTTTATTTTCAACATTCTTAAATACTTTTGAAAATTTTTTTACTTTTAATTCATTCCACCCCATGTGAGGTATTTTTAACTTACTTAAGCTAGGATTAATTTTAACAACATTTCCTTTAATCCAATTAAATCCCGGTGTTTCTCCGTCTTCATAACCTATGGTTCCAAACAACTGCATGCCGGCACAAATTCCATAAATTGGTTTTTTCTTAATCTTCACACTTTCATTTAATTCTTCTTCCAATCCTTTAATCTTTTTAATTCCTTCTACGCACGCTTTGAAAGATCCTTGACCCGGCAGAACCAGCTTGTCTGCTTTCTGAATATCATTAATGTTTGAGCTAATTTTAACTGAATAATTGAAGTTATTTTCTGTGTTTGCTTTTTCTATTGATTTCGCAATTGATCTCAAATTGCCAACGCCGTAATCAACAACTGTGAGTAACATTTATTTTAAAGTTTTCCTTTTGTAGAAGGTATTGATGACTTTATTCTTTTATCTATTTCAAAAGCATCTTTTAATGATCTAGCTAAGCCCTTAAAACAAGATTCAATTTTGTGATGGCTATTTTCTCCATAAACATTCTCTATGTGTAAAGTGATTCCTGCTGATTGTGAAAAAGCCTGAAACCATTCTTTGAAAAGCTCTGTATCCATCTCGCCTAACTTTTCAACTTTTAAATTAACTTTCCAAATCAAATAAGGCCTGTTGGAAACATCTATTGCAACTCGTGTTAGTGTTTCATCCATTGGTATTAAAGCATGAGCATATCTTTTTATTCCCTTTCGATTTCCAGCTGCCTTACTAATAGCTTCGCCGATAGCAATGCCTGTATCCTCGGTTGTATGGTGTAAATCTATATGCGTATCTCCTTTGGCTTTCACTGTTATATCCATCAAAGAATGTTTGGATAACTGCTCTAACATGTGATTTAAAAAACCTATGCCTGTGTCAATTTTATATTTACCCTTACCATCAATGTTAATCTCAACGGCAATGCTTGTTTCTTTAGTTTTTCGAGAAATTTTTGCTTTTCTATTCATAAGTTAAAGAGAATTTATCCAATGATATATAGATAAATTTACATTTTATCAATAAACGCAAATCGTCTATTGAAGTATTAAAATTAGTTGCCACATACAACAGACATGAATACTAACGAAAAATGGCACGGAACAACAATTGTTCTACTAAGAAAGAACAATGAAACTGTTGTTGCTGGAGATGGTCAAGTTAGTTTAGGTAATACTGTATTAAAAAGCAATGCAAAAAAAGTTAGAAAAATAGATAAACGTGGCGTGATAGCAGGTTTTGCAGGGTCAACCTCCGATGCATTAACTTTGTTTGAAAGACTGGAAGCAAAACTAGAAAAGCATGCTGGTAATCTTCCAAGAGCAGCGGTAGAACTTGCTAAAGATTGGAGAACAGATAAATATTTAAGAAGACTTGAGGCGCTAATGGCTGTTGCCGACAAAGAAAATAGTTTTATTATCTCTGGGACTGGTGATGTTTTAGAGCCAGAAGATAATATAATCGCAATTGGCTCAGGTGGTAATTATGCTTTAGCTGCAGCAAAAGTTTTAATTAAGAATAACCTTTCTGCGGAAGAGGTTGCCAGGGAGGCTATAAAAATAGCTTCAGAAATTTGTGTTTTTACAAATAATAATATTACAATAGAAAAAGTTTAAAGATGACAGAGGTGAATAAAGTTAAAGACTCAAATGTGATTAACAAAATAATAAAAAAAGAAAATTCTAAAGTAAGCGCTTTGTCTCCAAGAGAAATTGTTTCTGAACTTGATCGATATGTTATCGGTCAAACTAATGCCAAAAAAGCAGTTGCTATTGCGCTACGCAACAGATGGAGAAGGCAGGCTCTTGACGAGCAAATGAGAGAAGAAGTTTTACCAAAAAATATTTTAATGATTGGGCCAACAGGTGTTGGAAAAACAGAAATTTCTAGAAGATTATCAAAATTAGCTGAAGCACCTTTTATTAAAGTCGAAGCAACGAGATTTACGGAAGTAGGATATGTAGGAAGAGATGTAGAGCAAATTATTAGAGATCTTATTGAAATAGCTATAGCTTTAGAAAAAGAGAAAAAAAGAAAAGAAGTTCATGTGAAAGCTCAATTATTAGCTGAAGAAAAAGTTTTAGATGCTTTAGTAGGAAACAAAGCAAGCATTGCTACTAAAGAAAGTTTTAGAAAAAGACTTAGAAATGGTGATTTAGATGACAATGAAATTGAAGTGGAAATAAATGACAGTCCATCTAATATGCAGGGTTTTGACATACCGGGAATGCCTGGTGCTAATATTGGGATGATTAATGTTTCTGAAATTCTCGGAAAATCAATGGGGCAAAAGGCTAAGAAGAAGAAAATGCTAGTGAGGGAATCTCACGATATTTTAATAGCACAAGAATCGGACAAACTAATTGAATAAGACAAAATTATAAGTGACGCGAAGCAAGCAACAGAAGATAACGGTATAGTTTTTTTAGATGAAATTGATAAAATCTCCGCGCGTGGTGACCGCACGGGTGGCGATATATCTAGGGAAGGCGTACAAAGAGATCTATTACCTTTAATCGAAGGCACTACTGTTAATACGAAGCATGGTCCTATTAAAACAGACCACATATTATTTATTGCATCGGGTGCTTTTCAACTTGCAAAACCATCTGACTTATTGCCTGAACTTCAAGGACGTTTACCAATAAGAGTAGAATTAAATGCTTTAACAGAAGATGACTTTAAAAGAATTTTAAAGGAACCGGACAATAGTTTAATAAAACAATATGTTGCTTTGCTAAAGACAGAAAATGTTCAATTAGAATTTACTGATGATGGCATTAATTTATTGGCAAAAGTATCTGCAGAAGTAAATGCATCTGTAGAAAACATAGGAGCACGAAGATTACACACTCTACTAGAAAAGGTTTTAGATGATATTAGTTTTACAGCTTCGGATCGTTCAGGGGAAAAAATTGTGATAGATAAAAAATATATTGAAAAAAATCTTGGTGAATTAACTAAAGATACAGATTTAAGCAAATTTATTTTATAATTGTTTTAATTTAATAATAATAGCTCCCTCACCTCCATCCTTAATACTCGCTTGTTCAATTTCGTTGATTTTTTCTGAGAGTTCTTTTTGTGATCTAATATATTCTGGTACTGCAAATTTTAATTTACTTAACTCCTTAGAAACATAAGTGTTTTGATCAGTGTTTGAATGCAATCCTTTGCCCGTAATTAATAATATTTCTTTATATTTATTTTCTTGGCAATAGTTAATTAATTCTCTAACTTTACTATTTGCTTCCACTAAGGTAAATCCATGCAAATCAAAACGAAATCTTTCAGCGCGATTTGATAATTTTTTACTTTCTAGCTCCTTGTCAAAAAGATCTTTTGGATTTTTAAGATATTCTTCCCAAAGTTTTTTGTCAGTATCAGGAATATCTTCATCTTTTTTCACTTACTAATAATTTCAGCCAAAAACCAATTGGGATTGTCACTTAAAGCATTTTTCGTAAATTTCCAATAATCCGTAACCGTTTTTATTGTGTCGGGATTACCCTCGATAACGCTATCATTTTTGTCTTTTTTAACTGATATAATTTCACAAACAATTTTTACTGTGGCAAAAAAATCATTTTTAGTTTTTTCAAAATTTTCTATGTTAGATTCTTTAACCCCAATAAATGTTAGTTCTGATTTAATGTTTTCTTTATTTCTATAATCTATTGCTTGTTCAAAATTTCCAAAAATATTTTTGGTTAGTAGCTTTTTAAGTTTGTCTTTTTCACCTTTGGCAAAAGAAGTTAAAATATTTTCATATGCAATTTCTGCACCTTTAAGAAATTCTTTTTTTTCTTCGTCTTCTAAAACATTTTTTAAAATTGATTCGACTTTTGCTTCTGGCTTAAACTTGGCAAATTTTTTTTCATCGAAGATATTCGCTCCTTTTCCTTCATGATCAGCCTTTCTGCCTAATATATTTCTTAAACGCAAAATAATAAAGCCAGCAATCATTGCTAGTAAAATAATGTCTATAAAGCCAAAATTGTCACTCATAGTTGATAAATATACATTAATAATATAATTTTGTAACAGACAAATGAACTCACTTTTATTGTTAATTATTGGCTTACCAATTTTAGAAATCGTATTAATGATTAAGATCGGTCAATCAGTTGGTATTTTGAATACAATTTTACTAATTTTTTTTACTGCAATAGTTGGCGTATATTATGCAAAATTAGAAGGATTAAATACCATTAAGTCTGGTGTGATTAATTTATACCAAAACAAGCTTCCTTTTTATGAAATTATATCAGGTGCATCAATTGCGATTGCAGCTGTATTATTAATTTTGCCTGGATTTATATCTGATAGCATTGGATTCTTGTTGCTTTTTAGGTTTACAAGAAAACTAATAATAAACTTATGGTTTAAAAATAAATACAAAGTTAATAACCAATACAACGAGGAAACTATTGATGCTGAAATAATTGAAGATAAAAAGGATAAAGATGAATTATAAAATTGTAGCTAAGTATATTAAAGATTTAAAATTTGAAATACCTAGTCCTGATATATTTTTTTTGTTAGAAAAAAATATATCAAATTATAAAATCAATATTGACATAAAAAGCAAAAAATTTAAGGATCAAATTATAGAAGTAGAAACAACTCTTTCTTTAAACCCAAATACAGATGACTTTGATAAAATTAATACAAAAATTATCTTTTCTACTATTGTCGAAATAGAGGGGGCACTCACTAATAAAGAAGAATTGAAAGAAATTATTTTAATTAAAGTCCCTAATGAAA
>MDTF01004232.1_pt1 | contig 12641 bp, 13 predicted proteins | sample 811191 | NCBI WGS metagenome assembly MDTF01 (sample SAMN05326649, study PRJNA326480) | marine metagenome | isolation source: seawater | place: Southern Ocean | collected 2011
AATACCTTTACTTGCTGCAACATCAGCTACATTTTTTGAAGGCTCGATACCAAGACAAGGAATACCATCATTAACATAATTCTCTAAAAGTATTCCATCATTACACCCTAGTTCTATTACAAATGATGTTTTACTTAAATCTTGCAAAATAGATATTGATTTTGAAAACTTCTTAAAATGCTCTCTCATATAACTAGAAGTTGATGAGAAGAAAGCATAGTTTTCATGAAACATTTTTTCTCTATCAGGCTGTTCAACTAATTGAACCATATTACAATTACTACAAAAACCAACTTGCATGAGAAAAGTATATTCTGTCTTTATATCTTCTGCTGGCGAAAATGCGTTAGCTATTGGCATTTGACCAAAATCAATAAAGGGTTTAAAAATACTTTCACATACTAAACATTTTGGCATAAAGGTAGCATTAATCTTACTAAAATATAATTACTTATATTATATAAGTAATGATTAGAATAATGGCTATAAAAAGGATTAAATTAAAGTTTTTAGAAGCTCAAATTAGACAATGAAGAACTATAATCTTCATCTATTATTCTTCTCAGGTATTTCCCATAATCATTATTTGATTGAGACACAGCAATCTCTTGAATTTGCTTTTCACTTATCCATCCAGCTCGCCAAGCAATTTCTTCTAAACAAGCAATTTTAAAACCTTGGCGTCTTTCTATAATTTGAACAAATTGAGAGGCTTCAAGAATTGATGCATGGGTTCCTGTATCAAGCCATGCAAAACCTCTTCCAAGAACTTCTACATTAAGATTGTTCTTTTCAAGATAAATTTGATTAATCGAAGTAATTTCTAGCTCCCCTCGCAATGAAGGTTTTACTAATTTTGCATATTTTATTACGTCATTATCATAAAAATATAAACCTGTAACTGCAAAATTTGATTTTGGATTTGTTGGCTTCTCTTCAATTGAAATAGCTCTTCCATTCTTATCAATTTCAACAACCCCAAAGTCCTCAGGATTCGCTACTGGATATGCATAAACTGTTGACCCACTCGACTTTAATGCAGAATTTAATAGCACTTCACTAAAACCCTGTCCATAAAATATATTATCGCCTAATATCAAACATACATTGTCATCTCCAATAAACTCCTCACCTAAGATAAATGCTTGAGCTAATCCATCAGGAGAAGGTTGCTCCTTATAACTAAATTTAACACCAAGCTTAACTCCATCACCTAATAAAGATTGGAGTAAGGGTAAGTCTTTTTTTGTAGAAATTATTAGAATATCTCTTATTCCAGCAAGCATAAGAACTGAAATTGGATAAAAAATCATTGGCTTATCATAAACAGGCAAAAGTTGTTTACTTACAGCAGCAGTCAAAGGGAAAAGACGAGTTCCTGAACCTCCAGCTAAAACAATACCTTTCATAATTTAATTTTTTTCATCTTCATATTCATATTCATATTCATTAAAAAAAAATTAAAAAATACACTTGTAAAGTAGTTTATTTATAAAAATTCTATTTTAGAATGATTTTATTGAGTATACCAAGGATTATTCTTAGCCCATAAGACTGTTTTTTTAACCCCATCCCTCATACTTGTCTTTGGCACCCATCCTAATAATGACTTTGCCTTAGAAACATCTGGGACTCTTCTAGGAATATCCTCATAGACCTTGCCATACCTTTCTTTAGTTCTAACTGCAATAGGAATTAATTTTGAATCCGTAGCATCTAGAACTGCCAAAATAACCTCTTTCATGGTATTTTCAACAGGATTGCCTATGTTGATTACCTCTCCAATAGCCTCATTACTTGTTGCAGATAATATGAGACCTTCAATTGCATCTTCGATATATGTAAAACATCTTGTTTGCTCTCCACCATCATATATTTCAGGTGACATTTTGTTTAAAACTCTATAAATAGATTTTGATACAACATAAATAGGGTTCTGCCTGGGACCATAAACATTAAAAAAACGAACAATACTCATTGGCCATCCACTTTGATGATAAATACCAAATAACATATGCTCACATAATGCTTTTGAGGTTGAATAAGACCATCTATCAACATTTGTAGACCCTAGGACTCTATCAAAGTTTTCAGACCAAGGTATTTCACTATTTCTCCCATAGACTTCAGAGGTCGATGCATATAGCATCCTTACATTATTTTTTTTGCACAATCCAATAAGTTTTCTTGTTCCAATTACACTAATATCTATCAGACTTAGTGGATCTTCCATATATCTATTAACTCCCACTATAGAAGCTAGGTGATATATTACAGTTGCATCAGGCTGAAAAAAATCAGTTAAGTCTTTATCTTTTCTAATATCTTTTTCGTAATAAAAAAAACTATCAAGATTTTTTAAATTGACTAAATTCATATTTTTTTCTAAGTTGACTGTATCAAGTCCATGGACTTCGAATCCTAATTCAATTAATTTTTCTGCTAAATGACTGCCAATTAGTCCAGCTACTCCAGTAATCATTACTTTATTTTTCATTTTCAACCATCCAACTAAACATTATTAATAGATCTACCAACGCCACTATAATTAATTCCATTTTTAGTTAATTCATCAATTTCAATAGAATTGAAATAACGCCTTCCGTCATAAACAAGTCCACCAGGAATCATTCCTTTTGTAAGCTGAGAAATTGAAATATTCTTTATTTCATTATGAGACGCGCCATAAACTACGCAGGAAGCCTCACTTATGCAATCCTTCCAAGATAAATCATGAAAAACTCTTTCATCGTCTATTGCTTTAATAGTGATTGTTGGATCAAAGACATGAATATTTTTAAAGCCAAATTCAAAAAGAGCTTCTATAAAAAACTTCATTGGAGTAAATCTAACGTCACCCGAATTACTTTTAAATGAATAGCCTAGAATGGCAATTTTAACTTTACTATAGTCGTCAAATTTTTCTCTTAGGAATTTGTTAACTTTTTCTGCTACATAAAAAGGCATCTTATCATTAGCCATTCTTCCGTATTTAGGTAAGTTAATTTGAATCTTATTATTAGTACCTAGTGCAGATAAAAACCAAGGATCTTTAGTTAAGCAGTATCCTCCAACACCTATTGAGGGTGTCAAAATATTTACATAATGATCTCCTTTTTTAAGGGTATTTGCTCCTTTAATGACTTCTAATATATCTACGTTATAAGGAAGACTATCGCATAAAATTGCCAGCTCATGAGCCAAAGCAATATTTAGGTCAATCCATTGATTATCGGCAAGTTTAACAAGTTCTGCAGCCTCACACGAAGATACTTTTATAACCTCAACATCTAATACTTTATTCCAAAAATCAGCACATTTTGAGGTGCTTTCATCATTAATACCTCCTACAATTATAGGCAATGATTTAAATTCATTTATTGCATTACCTTCAGCTAATCTCTCTGGTGAAAATCCAATAAAGATATCATTCCTGTCTTTAAAGAATTCACTTGCCATTTGTCTTGTTACCCCAGGGGGTACAGTACTCTTAAGCATAATTATTTGTCCAGATTTAATATGTGAAGCTAGATTAGAAAAAACTGACTTTATATCATCTAGATCAGCATTAAATTCTTCTGAGAGAGATGTGCCAACTGTTACCAAAATCACATCACTACTAGAAACAAAATCATAATTCAAAGACCCAGATAAATTCCCATTCTTGACTCCTGTTTTTACAAGTGATTTAAGAAGGGGTTCAGGAATGTTACAAATACCTAAATTTAAATTTTCAATTGATTTTAAGTTAGTATCTATAGCAACAACTTTATTACCAGAGTTTGATAAAACAGCACCAATAACCGCTCCAATATAACCAAAACCAATTATCGATATATTCATAATTTTATATTCAATTCAAAAGAAAGCTTTAGTGGGTAAAAAAGCCAAAGATTAACTTAATTATATGTAATGTATGAGACAACCAATACCTAATTTTAATCCTGGGGTAATTTACTTTTATTTGATATACTAATAACTTCACTAACTGAATAAATTTATCAAGAATAGTTAATGGATCTGATCCAGGAGGTACTCTAAATAGAACTGCAAATTCATTTTCAGTAAACCATCTAATCATTTGGTAAATGCATTTATTTTTATAGGAATTAGACATTAAATTATCACAAGACATTGAAAGCTTGATTAAGAATTCAGACTCTGCAGATGTATAGTGACTTAGAGAAGCCACCCATGCTGAATATGATTCAGAATGAGTCCTAACAAAAACTAATGGATCATCAGTTACAATTATCTTCCCATATTCAGATAAAAGAATTGGTATTAAAGTGTCTCCATATGAACCCTGTGAAGGCCCCAATGAAGGGAAGCCTCCAATTTCTTTTAATTTATGGGTCCTCATTAAGCCATAACATCCAACTATATTAAAGTCACGTGAAAGGTATTTAAATATGAACTCAGAAGGTGAATATTGAGTTGAATTTTTAGATAAATTTTGATGAAAAAAATCGTCATTTAGATTCTCACCATATACAAAATTACTATAAATTGCAATTACTTCATTATTTACTTTTTTTAATGTTGAAGTTGTAAGCTCAAGAAAACTCTCATGAAAAATATCATCATCTGCAAGCCATGTGAACCAGTCGCTCTTCGCTCTACTTAATAAATAATTTAAATTTTTTATTTCACCAATATTTTTTTGAAAATTTATAATTTCAATTCTTGGATCATTTTCAATACCGAGAGTTTCAAATGTGACCTTTGATTCTGGATAATCATTTCCAATTATTAATTTAAAATTTTTATACTTTTGGTTTAAAACTGATTTAACTGACTCCTTTAATAAATCTGGTCGATTAAATGTTGTCAAACCAATGGTAACAAGTGGTGACATAGATTTACTCATATTAGATTCTGAGACTAGATTGTTGCTTCTCACATCTAAGAGCCTCTTTAAGATGTTTTATCTTTGATGGCCCAATAATTACTTTATCAATTGACTTTGAGGAAAATAGTTTGCCATATGAATAATCTAATAATGACAAGTTTTTACTTGCTGCTCTAGATTTAGCATTTTTAACTTTCGTTGTTATTTTGGGAGAAAGTAAGTTTTTATAATAATTTATATTTTTAGTTGACTCTAGTAAACGAGAATTTATTGGTGGATTTTCCGTCGACAAGTATTTACCTGTGAGGAGTCCTTCACACAAAGGTGAGTATGTATAAATTTTATGATCGCCTTGAATTTTTTTTGTATCAAGAAGAATATCTGAAAAAAGAATATTTTTCTTTACCTGAAGGCCATCTATAATTTTTACCTTTTTTTTCATTTCATATTCTTTAATTTTTTGATAGGTATTTATACTTGTATTACTAATAAAAAAATCTTTAATTAACTTCTCATCCTTAAGCATTAATATTGACTCACAGAAAACATTAATTGATGGCATATTCATGTCATTATGTAATACATAGATATCAAGGTTTGGTTTTTTAAGTCTTCGTAAACTTTCTATGCATTTGTTCTTTAAAAATAAAGCAAAATTTTTATCTAATATAATTCTTGGTATTGAAAATTTAGTTGAAACTTTTATATTGGTATGTTTTTTTACTAAATGTCCACAGACTAGTTCAGATAAGCCATCTCCATAGCTTGGAGATGTGTCGAGAGTATCTATCCCATTCTCAATTGCTAAGTCAGTAATTTTAATAGCTTCTATTAATGAAACCTTCCATCCAAACATCATTGTTCCAAGAACAATTTTATTTGACATTATAAGTCAATTCCTACAGCGCGAAATCGGTCTTCAAAATGGTGGCTTTGTATTAATGACATATTTAAAAGAATATCAGATATTTCTTTTGAAAGTACTTCGCGTATTGTGTAAAAACAACCATTTATTATTTCATTTCTTAATTCTAAAGTATTTTTAACATCAGAGCATTTCAATTCAAATTCATCCAAAGATAATTCTTTCAATTCTTTAAATCTAATTTCTTTTTCTAGGTTCATTACATTCCATGCATGGCTACTACTACTAATTTTAAGTTAATTAGATTGAAATTGTATGGGAAATTTTACAAATGGAGTTGTACTTTTAAAAAAGCTACAATACAAATTCAATCCATGATTGAAGAAAAGTATTACGTATAATATTTATCTAATTAATTGGTTATTTATCAACTTGAATTATTAGCACATAAATTTATGTTTTTCTTCTGGGAATGAAGAATTATTGGATTAGATGGAAAACAATTTAACCCTTTTATTTTGCCTACTTCTCCTTCTTGCCGTTATTTACATTATTCTCCATGCAAGGTATTTGAAGCAAATAAAAATCAAACTATCACTGAGGATTGAAGTTTATTATTGCACTTTAGAGGTTAATTTTTGTCCAATTAATGACCTGTAGTAGTACAATTGTCATCTAGTTTTAAAAATAAATCAATTATGAAAAAACTACTCCTACTTCTATTCTCGTTAATCTTTCTTTATTCGACTTCTGCTTTTGCAGAAGAAGTTTGCCCTGAAGGGACTTGGAATAGGAATTTAGATACAAGTCGCTATGGAGGTATGTCTACCTCACTCTATGGAGGCATGTCTACTGCTCGTGGTGGCGGGATGTACACTGGGCGTGGTGGCGGGATGTCTACTGCTCGTGGTGGTGGGATGTACACTGGGCTTGGTGGTGGACTCTATACTGGACGTGGAGGTGGACTCTATACTGGACTTGGAGGTGGACTCTATACTGGACGTGGAGGTGGACTCTATACTGGACGTGGCGGTGGGCTATATGACGGACCTGGTGGTGGACTATATACTGAACGTGATGATCCGTATTGTACAAACAGACCGCATTTACATATTCTACTTAAGATGGGTATTATTGATTTAAACTTCAATATCTTGTAATTACGTTAAGTAATTCATATCTATAAAAGAACTTAAGTCAAAAAAATAGCAAAGCCGTTAACTCAAATTTATAATCTAACGCAGCGCCATATTAGAACTTTAGGATGCAAGAAAAACTGGTAAATAATTTAAAATTTACTGTACACTACATTTTTCGATTATATCCCATGCTATTAAGCCTTAAAAAGAAAATTTCTATAATCAAAATAGTTAGATTATTTTTATCTATTAACATATATTGAATTAGAACAAAAAGATGACTTTATCAGAAAAATATTATGATTAACAAGTGCCTTTTTCCAGCTGCAGGATTTGGAACACGCTTTCTTCCTGCTACAAAAGCCATACCTAAAGAAATGCTCCCAATAATTACAAAACCATTATTACAATATGGAGTTGAAGAATCTCTTTCTGCTGGTATTACAAATATTGCAATTGTTACTGGCAAAGGAAAGCGCTCAATTGAGGATCATTTTGATAGCTCAATTGAGCTTGAATCTCAGCTCAAAGAAACCTCAAAAGAGCACTATCTTAACGATATTAAGAACATTATTGAAAAAGCTACTTTTACTTATGTTCGTCAAAAAAAAATGCTTGGCTTGGGACATGCAATACTTACTGGAGAGCCTCTAATTGGTAATGAATCTTTTGCAGTAATTCTTGCTGATGATCTATGTATTGGCTCTGATGGAAGTGTTTTATCTCAAATGCTTAAGATATTTGATAAATATAAATGCTCAGTTATTGCAATAGAAGAGGTATCAGTTAACGATACTGATAAATATGGCATTATCAATGGAGAATTAATTGATGGTAGTGATGATATTTATCGTGTTACTGATATGATTGAAAAGCCTAATTCAAAAGAAGCTCCTAGCAATATGGCAATTGTTGGTCGCTACATCTTAACTCCTGATATTTTTAGAATTATTAAAAAAATAAAGCCCGATAAAAGTGGTGAAATACAAATTACTGATGCTCTTCTAGCTCAGGCAAAGCAAGGAAATGTTATTGCATACAAGTTTAAAGGTATTCGTTTTGATTGTGGAAATGTAAAGGGATTTATTAAGGCTACAAACCACTTTGCTAAACTTGAAAACTTAATCTAATATTTATGCTTAATAATTTTTGATATAAACAATATATTATTATATTAACTAGAGTAAGTTTTCTCCCAATTCCAAGCATCCTGGCACATTTGATTCAGTGTACTTTCTGCTCTCCAATTAAGTAATTTAAAAGAAAGAGAGGGGTCTGCATAACACTTAGCAACGTCTCCCTCTCTCCTTGATACAAATTCATATGGTATTTTTTTACTAGAGACCATCTCAAACCCTTTAACAACATCTAAAACTGAATACCCCTGCCCTGTTCCAAGATTTACCAACAAAACTTTTGAGTAAGATTGCATAACCTCAAGAGCTTTAAGATGACCTTTAGCTAAATCCACTACATGTATATAATCTCTAATACCAGTCCCATCGTGAGTATCATAATCGTTTCCAAATATGATTAATTTTGAAAGTGTTCCATTTGCAACTTTTGAGATGTATGGAAATAAATTGTTAGGAATACCATTTGGAGACTCACCAATTAACCCACTACCATGAGCACCAGCAGGATTAAAATATCTAAGAATTGCTATATTCCATTTGTTATCTGAAATATATAAATCTTGTAATAGCCTCTCTATTAATAGCTTGGACTGTCCATAAGGGTTAGAAGCTGTTAGTGGAGCATTTTCACTAATAGGGACATGGTTAGTTTTTCCATATACTGTAGCTGAAGAACTAAAAACAATAGACTTACAATTTACTTGTGTCATTACTTGCAGTAGATTTATTGTACCAATCAAATTATTATCATAATAATTTATCGGTTCGTCCACAGATTCTTTAAGGGACTTAAATCCAGCAAAATGAATTACACTACTAATAGAATGGATATTAAAAATTTTAAGAAGGGCAGATTTATCTCTTATATCATTTTCAAAGAAAATGGGCTTCAGTCCAGTAATTTGATTAATACGATCTAAAACACTAATAGATGAGTTACAAAGGTTATCAATAATGATTACTTCGTAACCTTTTTCAATAAGCTCAATACAAACATGTGATCCAATATAGCCCATTCCACCAGTTAAAAGAATTTTCTTCATGAAGATAATAGCATAATAGTTTTTGTATATATTTTAAACATTTAAAATTTTCCAGGCGCGCCTTAAAACAAAGAAATAGATAAAAGAAATTAGTAGAAAAAATAAAAACATAGTACTTTCAGGGAAGTTATTTATCTCCATAGCGATGCCAATGGCAGAAGTCATAATTGACATAATAACAATAAAACTAAGTGCTTTTCTATCAGAATAGCCAGAAAGAATAAACAAATGGTGTAAATGTTTTCGGTCAGGGGCAAAAGGTGATTCACCATTAGAAATTCGTCTGATCATAACTGAAGAAGCATCAATTATAGGAATAGCATAGATCCAAAGCGCAGTAACTGGATTAAATATTTGCATGTTACCCTGAGAAAATGTTATCAAACTCCATGCTATACCAAGCCCTAGAAAAGTGCTACCAGCATCACCCATAAAAACCTTAAATTTACTATTCTGACCAAAACCTATATTAAAAATGAGAAAAGCAAAAATACTAACAATAAAACAGAGTACAAATTTTAAAGCAAATATATCATTAGTTATAGATGCAAAAAAAGCGACTGAAGAGAACGTTATAATACTTAATGAAGCTGAAACACCGTCAACTCCATCAGAAAAATTTAGTGCATTAATTACCCCAACAATTGCAAATAGAGTAAATGCAAAAGAAAATATTCCTAAATATATACTTTCAACTGAAAAAAGACCTCCAAGATCTTCAACTAACACTCCTCCAAATTCAATAACAACTATTGCTGAAATAACCTGAAAAAAAAGTCTTATTTTATGAGAAATATTTCTATAATCATCTACAACACCTAAAATAACAAGAATAAAAGAGCTTAAAATTAAAAAAATAATATTATTATTAAGGATAATTGTATTAGAAATTAGCAGCCCCAAAGAAACACAAAAAAACATTGCTATACCTCCAATTAATGGAACACTTCCATTATGTTTTTTCCTGTCATCAGGAACATCAAGAAGCTCAAACTTAATTGCAAAAGGCCTGAGAGAGAGAATGGCTGCAACGGTAGCTGCAAAAATAATTATAAATGGAAAAAAATTCATATCTAGTCTTTAAAAATTAACTGGCTAACTTTTCGAAAAGTCTTATTTAAAAGAGTAGATAAACCAAAATTATACCTTTTCATAATTTGAAAATCTTCTTTTGTTTTCTTTATTATGCTTGATAAATTTTGATTACTTATTCCACCTCTTTGCATTTTAACTAGAACTTTAGGGATGTATGTTGCATTAATTTTATGCTGATAAAAAAGTCTAATCATCATGTCATAATCAGATGAAATTTCATAAGCTTCATCAAAAAAACCATACTCAGTATAAATACTTTTGTATGCATAGAATGTTGGATGAGGTGGCATCCATCCTTGATTAAACTTTTTATCTGAATAATGTCCTGCCTTCCATCTTCTACTAACAACATTCGGACGTCTCTTTGCAAAATACTGTAAATCCCCATAAACTGCATCAGTACCTTTAACTAATAGATTCTCAACAATTAGAGAGATAGTCGCTTTACTTTTAAGAACATCATCAGAATTCAAGAAGCCTATTACTTCTCCATTAGAAAGATTAATTCCTTTGTTCAATGCAAAATAAATTCCCTTATCAGGTTCAGAGATTATTTTTGAAATAAAATCTTTTTGCTCCTCAATTGCCTCTAACGTTCCATCAGTTGAACAATTATCAATTACTATATGCTCAATTTTTTTATAGTCCTGAAAAGCAACAGATTGAATTGCATTTCTAATTGTTTTTACGTTATTTGAAACAATTGTAATAATAGTTACAATTGGCAGGTCTTTATGTGTATCCATTTGAACTAATTCCTTGTGAATTAAAAATTTACTTAATTATATAAATCCAGCTTTATAACTAGTACTTGATAGTTGTAATTTACCATCTATTAATTCAAAATAATCAGCATTACTCCAATTCACTATTTTATCTGCATGACTTAAGCTGATAAAATCAAAGTCGTTTACAAATTTTTCTGCTTTTGAAAATGCACCCTTCAAGCCATAATAGGATTTGAATTTCCTAAAAGCGCTTAAATCAGAAATAACTGGCTGTAAACTATCAAAATCTCGGGGGTGAAAATAAGTCATAATATATTCAGACCGTTGCATTAGTGTCTTAATTAATGGGTATGGTAAGAATCTAAAGTACCCTCCACCAGAGAATGCAACTTCTTTTGAAATAAATTTAACTGAATTAATAGGAAATTCTTTTATTATTTTTCCATTAACATTGATAATTGATGGCTTCATTCCAAACTCTTTTATTCTCCCACCATGAGAATGATTTCCTAAGAAAACAGAACAATCATACTCAATCCCCTGTAGGGTTAATTCTTCAAAAGCCCAAATTGTCTCCGATACTAAGGAAAAACCTGGCGCCCTATAGGCTTTAACTTTTGTCCCTATAATATCCTCCAAAGATTTGATTGAGATTTCTAGGTCATTTTTAAAGAATTTTCTATCGTGACGGTAAATTAACTGATGAGCATTAGAGTGAGACCCTATTTCATGACCTTCTAAAGCAATTCTTTCAATAATTGATGGGTACTTTCTTGCAACCCATCCTAAACAAAAGAAAGTTGCAAGGTTATTACTATTATCAAGAAGAGATAATATTCTCTCAAGATTACTTTCCAGTCTATATTCAAAAGTCCCCCAACTAGATTCATTATCTGTAGATGGGTTATTAAGAATATGGAACCACTCTTCTATGTCAAAAGTTAGTATATTCATCCTTTAGCCTCAATAGTTTTTATTACTTTTGCTGGACATCCTGCAGCAATAGTCCATGGAGGTATGTCGGAAGTAACTAATGATTTAGCTCCAATAATAGCACCCTCCCCAATCCGTACACCCGGCATAATTGTAGTGTTCATACCAATCATAACTCCATTCTCAATAATTATTTTATCTTTTTTATACGGCAAAGAAGATGCATCATCACCAATGTAATAATTACTTATATCTCTTTGGTGACAAAGCAATAAACACATGTTAGTAATATGGACATTATCACCAATTTCTATCAAGTGTGCATAAGTAGAATCCATCCACACCCCATATCCTATAAATACTTTTTTCCCGACTTTACATCCTAATTTTTTCCATAAATAAGGGCGAATAAGCCTATAATTTAATGGCGATAATATTACCGAATACATACAATACTTAAGTAATAAGCTTTTCCAGAAATGATTAATAGTTTTTTTAATTGCACTATATAAAGTAATATTATAGTACTCTTCAAAAGATATATTAATCCCAAGTTTTTTAATAAACCTATATGTAATACTTTTATCCATTATTTCTAATACCTAAAAAAATTTGGCAAATCTTTCTTGTCAACTTAAATGGAATGGTATAGAAGGAAATTTTAAGATTATTTACTTTCCAAGCCTTATAGCACTCATAGTTTGACTCCAGTAAACTCATAATATTCTTCGAGCTAATACCGCCCAAATAAAATTTAATAATAAAAGCGTCAATTCTACTAGCTTTTAGATCAAAAACACAGAGGACCCTCAATAAAAATTCATAATCACCCGCTATCTTATAATCTTCA
>MDTF01008314.1_pt1 | contig 12640 bp, 10 predicted proteins | sample 811191 | NCBI WGS metagenome assembly MDTF01 (sample SAMN05326649, study PRJNA326480) | marine metagenome | isolation source: seawater | place: Southern Ocean | collected 2011
AAAAATTTGTGCAAAGATAAAGGTGGTTTTTCGAACTGCTTACCATTTTGTTTATGAAAACATTAAGTTCACGTTAGAATGGTTATCGGTGCAAATCTTTGAAGTAGGTAAAATCTATTTTGAGATCGGGAGTTTGTTGAAGTATCTTCGCCCGTAATATTTAAGCCTCTCAATAAGTGGAAAAAGAAAGATTAGTCATAATTCCAACCTATAAAGAGAAAGAGAACATTGAACGAATGATTCGTAAAGTGTTTTCACTTCCCATGGAATTTCACCTGCTTATCATTGATGATAACTCACCCGATGGTACTGCTCAAATTGTAAAAGATTTACAAAAAGAGTTTCCTGAAAAGCTTCATATGATTGAACGTTCAGGGAAATTGGGACTCGGTACAGCATACATTACAGGATTTAAATGGGCTTTAGAAGAAGAATATCAATTCATTTTTGAGATGGATTGCGACTTTAGCCATAATCCAGATGACTTGATCAGACTTTACGAGCAAGCCATTAATAAACCATCTGATTTAGTTGTTGGATCAAGGTATGTAACTGGTGTAAACGTGGTGAATTGGCCCATCGGTAGAGTTTTAATGTCGTACTATGCCAGTGTATACGTACGTACTATATTAGGTATGCCAGTTAGAGATGCTACTGCCGGATTTAAATGCTACCGCAGAGCTGTTTTAGAGGCGATAGACTTCAATCAGATCAAATTTAAAGGTTATGCCTTTCAAATTGAAATGAAATTTACGGCTTGGCAAATGGGCTTTGATGTTTCTGAAGTGCCTATTATTTTTACTGATAGACAAGAAGGAACATCTAAAATGAATACCGGAATTTTTAAAGAGGCTTTTTTCGGTGTTATTGAAATGAAGATTAAAAGTTGGTTTAAACCCAAGAAACGCATAAAATGAAAACATTAATCAAAGGAGCAACTATCGTTAATGAAGGACTGGAATACGTAGGTTCGGTACTTATTAACGGAACAAAAATTGAATCTGTATTTGAAGGAACTCCTGATGTTGAAGCTGATCGAGTAATAGATGGGGTAGGTAAATTTCTTTTACCCGGAACCATTGATGATCAAGTGCATTTTCGCGATCCAGGTCTAACTCACAAAGGTGATTTGTATACCGAGCCAAAAGCTGCGGTTGCTGGTGGTTGTACCACTTACATGGAGATGCCAAACACGAAGCCTGGTGCTGTAACAGTTGATTTGTTAGAAGCTAAATATCAACGTGCTTCCGAGGTTTCAATGGCGAATTACTCCTTTTATATGGGGACTACCAATGATAACTTGAATGAAGTTAAAAAGGTAGATTACTCTCGAGTTTGTGGGGTTAAAATCTTCATGGGATCAAGTACAGGTAATATGCTTGTTGATAGTTTAGAAGCGCTGGAAGGTTTGTTTTCAAACACCAAAGTGATCATTGCAACTCACTGCGAAGATGATCCGATGATTAAAGAAAACCTGGATAAATACGTTGCAGAATATGGTGATGATATTCCAGTTAAATACCATCCATTAATTCGTAGTAGAGAGGCTTGCTATAAATCCTCGAGCGGAGCTATTGAGTTGGCGCGTAAGTTTAACACGCAGCTACATATCTTACACATCTCTACTAAAGAAGAAACAGAACTTTTCAGAAACGATATTCCTTTAAAAGAAAAACGAATCACTGCTGAGGCGTGTGTACATCACATGTGGTTCTCAGATGCTGATTACGATGAAAAAGGAACATTGATTAAGTGGAATCCTGCGGTTAAAACTGCAGCTGACCGTGATTCGATTTTACAAGCCGTTTTAGATGATAGAATTGATGTAATTGCTACCGACCACGCGCCTCACACTTTAGAAGAAAAGCAAAACCCATATACTCAGGCTCCATCTGGTGGGCCACTTATTCAACATGCACTGGTAGCGATGTTAGAATATGTACATCAAGGAAAAATAACCTTGCCAAAATTGGTGCAGAAAATGTCTCACAACGTGGCTGAGTTATTTGATGTTGAAAAGCGTGGATATATCCGTGAAGGATATTACGCAGACTTGGTTTTGGTTGATATGGACAACCCTTGGACGGTTGACAAAAGCAATATTCTATACAAATGTGGTTGGTCTCCTTTTGAGGGAACAACTTTCAAATCTCAGATCGAGAAAACATTTGTTAGTGGACATTTAGCTTATGATCGTGGTGAGTTTGATGAATCGGTAAAAGGTAAACGCATAACTTTTGATCGATGAGTTTTTTGCGTTTCATACAGGTTATGTTCGCTTTTGCAATGGTGCTGAATTTAACCAGCTGCATCGATAAAAGCTCTAAAGTTCCTGAAAATGTAATGAGTAAGGAGGAGATGGTTGAGGTAATTAGTGAATCTCAACTGATTGAAGCTATTCGTCAGCGAGGAACAATTTTACCAAAAGACCTAAATCCTCAAGACGAAGCGAAGCGTCAGTATGCCTTATTATTTGAAAAGCATAACATTACTGAAGATCAATTCAAAGAATCGTATCAGTGGTATTTAGAGCATCCGCAGCTATTGGCAGAGATTTATGATTTGGTATTGGAGCAACTCACCAAAGAGCAGGCTAATATTCAATCGGAAATGAAACCCAAAAAGGTTAAAGTTGATAAGTCTAAGGCAGATACAGCGGTAAAACCTAAAGCAAAATAACTAGCGATTTTTATAGGCTATCACAGTATTTTCAATTGCATCTTTAATACTGTGGTATTTAAAATCAGGTAAGAATTGGAATAATTTCTCTCTGTTATATACAGTAGTTTGGTAAGCAGATCGTGCAGTTTCTTTCGTAACTGCTGCATTTTTTCCAGTAAGTTTTTGTTTCAACCATTCAGCTCTCCAAGCAATAGCGCCCATCCAAGGTTTAGCTGCAATATGAGGCGGTTTCTTATCTAGTTTTTCGGCAACTTGAGTAAAGAAATTACGGTAGGTCATATTCTCACCTATAATCAACGTGCGCTCACTAAGAATGTCATTTTCCATGTACTGAATAAGTACTTCAGAAACGTCACGCACATCAACAAAAGCATTAGCTCCACTTGAATAAAAAGGGAATCCGTTATCAACTGTTTCAACTAAGGAAGTACTGCTTTGTCCCCACTTGCCAGGGCCAATAATTACACACGGATTTACAATACAAGCCTCTAAACCTTCTTCAACGCCACGCCAAACTTCGCGTTCTGCTTGGTGCTTGCTAATGCTGTATGAACTTACATGTCCGTCTTCAATCCAAGGATCGTCTTCACGAACTTCTTTTTGCTTTTCGTTTTTCCCGATTGCAGCTGTTGAGCTAACGTAACCCAAGCGTTTAATGCCAACATCAAGACATGCATCAACAACATTGGCTGTGCCATCGATATTGATCTTGTACATGTCTTCTAAATTGGTTCCGGTAAAAGAAACAACTGCTGCTGCATGATATACCACATCGCAGTCTTTCATGTTGTCAATTAATGAGAAAATCTCTGTAACATCACCATCAACCCAACTAATTTTGGTAGATAGTTCTTCGTGTCCGTAATGTTTGAAAATGGCTTTAACATGGTTGTTTGATGATGATTTTCTGCAAAGTGCAACTACTTCGTAATTGCGTTTAAGCAAATCCAACATCAAATGAATTCCAACCAGTCCGGTACCACCTGTTACAAAAGCTTTCATCGGGTGCCAAAGTTATTATTATCAGCTTTCGTGTATATACATCTTTGATTCATTTTCAAATTGATTTTGAGCGGCTATCTTTGCGCGCACTTATCAAAAAGGATTATGAAAAATTTTGTAGAAGAATTGAAGTGGAGAGGAATGGTCCACGATATGATGCCCGGAGTTGAAGAACAATTTGAAAAGGAGATGACGGGTGCCTATATCGGATTTGATCCTACAGCAGATTCGCTTCACGTAGGTAATCTGGTACAGATTATGACATTGAGACATCTTCAAAATTGTGGTCATAAACCGTATGTTTTGGTAGGTGGAGCAACAGGTATGGTTGGTGATCCTTCTGGAAAATCTGCTGAACGCAACTTGTTGGATGAAGAAACATTAAATCATAATGTAGCCTCTGTTAGAAAGCAATTAGAGAGCTTTTTAAGATTTGAAGGTGATAATGCTGCTGAGCTAGTAAACAACTACGATTGGTTTAAAGAATTCAAATTCTTAGATTTTATTCGTGATGTTGGTAAGCACATTACCATCAATTACATGACAAGCAAAGACTCAGTTCAAAAGCGTTTAGAAACGGGATTGAGTTTTACTGAGTTCTCTTACCAATTGGTACAGGGTTACGATTTTTACCATTTGTGGAAGAATAAAGGAGTTAAGGTTCAATTAGGAGGATCAGATCAGTGGGGTAATATTACAACTGGTACTGAGTTGATTCGTAGAATTGGAAAAGGTGAGGCGTTTGCTATTACCACTCCATTAATTACCAAAGCAGATGGAACCAAGTTCGGTAAATCTGAAGGTGGAAATATTTGGTTAGATGCAGAAAAAACATCACCGTACAAATTCTACCAGTACTGGATAAATGCTTCAGATGAGGATGCGAAAAACTTCATCAAGATTTTCAGTGAGAAATCTCGTGAAGAAATAGATGCAATAATTGAAGCTCATGATGCAGAACCTCATGCTCGCAATTTGCAAAAAGCATTGGCTGAAGAATTAACGATCAAAGTACATAGTCAAGAAGCTTTAAATACGGCAATCAAAGCGTCTCAAATTTTATTTGGGAAATCAACTACTGAAGATTTGAAGTCGTTAGATACGCAAACCTTCTTACAAGTTTTTGAAGGAGTTCCTCAAGCAGACGTTGTAAAAGCTGATGTTTTAGGAGCAGGTATTATTGACTTGTTGGTAGCGAAGTCTGGGTTTTTATCTTCAAACGGAGAGGCTCGTAGAGATTTAAAAGCGAATTCAATCTCTGTAAATAAAGAGAAGGTTACTGAAGGTTATGAATTAGCTGAAGCTGATTTAATTGACGGACAGTTCATATTGCTTCAAAAGGGTAAGAAGAATTATTTCTTGCTTCGAATCGTATAGAAGTTTAGTAACTAGAAAAAATAGAGCCTGATTCTCAACTGAGAGTCAGGCTTTTTTCATGTTTATTAAAGGTTAAGCCTAAGCCTGAATAAATTTCCTGTGAACTATTTTAAAGTTGCAGCGTTACTTATATACATTCCTACTTATAAAACATTGTTAATCAACACTGAAAAGTTTGGTTTCTCCGTTTCGCGGGGAAATCATGGCAGGTAGGAGAGGTCCCTTCCGGTGAGAGCCGGGAGGGTTTTTTTATTGTACCATTAGGTTGCAGCCTCTTACGTCTGCATTATCAAAACGACCTAGTACTTCAAATTCTGTTTTCGATTTTAACTTGCCTAAATCGTCAGTTGCAATAAAGCTACACGAGTAGTAGTTGGCCAAATCAATCACATTTATAGCACCTGATTTTCTTTCATCGACATACGAAAAAGGATCAGTAGTATCTCTGATTAAAATGCTCATCCAAGGAGGAGTTGAAAACAAGTTGTTTCCTTTACTGTATGCTTGACTAAAGAGTTCAGTCATTCCATATTCACTGTGTATTGCGCTTACTCCTAAACCATCTTGTAATAATTCGTGAAGTTCCTCTTTAACCATTTCTTTGCGTCTACCTTTCATGCCACCTGTTTCCATTACCCAAGTGTTTTTCAATTTAAAAGGTAAGATGTCAATCAAATCTAAAAGCGCATAAGTAACCCCAAGAAGGAGTGTTTTTTGTCCGCTTTCTTCTCTTCGCTTAAGAATAGAAACAAGTTCATTTAAGTTGTCTAAGAAGAAACCGCTATCAGGATCTGTAGATTTTTCTATCAATCCGTTAACCATGTAAACCAAAGAGGAATTCCCACGCTCCAAATAGTTTGGAAGTAGCGCTAAAATGCAACGATCTTCACCTTCAGTGTAGTTGTAAAAACCCTTGATAAATGATTTCTCATACCAATCTGGATTTGCTACCCAATGCTTGCTAGAATTGGCTGATGTTGTACCACTGCTTTGAAAAAATAGCTCAGGGCTATAGCCTTCGGCTAACACTTTATGAGTTTTAAAAAACGAAATCGGAAGGAATGGGATTTCAAAAATTGACTGTATTGATGAAGCCTCTCGATTCAATAACTTGAGATATTCTCTGTAAACAGGAACGTTTTTAGCTTGAAATTGAAAGACTTCCAACACAACTTTTTCGAAGTCTTGTTCGTTTTCCAAAGAGAAAATCCGGTTTTGAATAGAAATGTCAGATTCGAACAACGATTTTGTATTTTAGCAATCAACAAATGAAACCATTCGCAAAAATAACAAGTGTAGCCTTGCTAGCTGCTCTTTTCTCCACAGGATGTAAACAATCTGTTTGTGACGATCCCGTTCCATCCATGACTTTTGACGAGTTCTTGTGGCAAGACACCATAGCAATTCTTAAGTACAGGTTTAGAGATTGCGATGGCGACATTGGTATTGGTCCTAACCAAAACTATCCGCCATATGATTCGGGTAGCTACTATGAGTTCAATTATAGAGCAAATGTCTATAGCTTAAATAATGGTGTTTGGGAAGTTGCTTTATCTACTTACGATACAAATAGCATTGGCCTTAATAGCAGAATTACATTCTTAAATGATCGATCTGAAGATCAAGAATTAGAAGGTGTAATTGAGAAGAGAATAGAGCCTTATGCCGATTACTTTATTCCCGGAGATACCATAAAGTTTGAGGTTTGGATTATTGATCAAGCCTTAAACGAAAGTATCCCCGCTGAATCAGACCCTATTGTTGTTCCAGGGATTTAAACCTTACCATAAATAGACTCATTGATGTTGTGAATGTGATCTCTCAACTTTTCGCAAGCTGTAAATAATTCTGTATAAATTAATCCGCTTCTGATGTTGTAATCACCGTTCTCAATACTTTTCAAGTGTTCTACTCTAATTTGATCTGAAAACCCTCTTATTTCCTTTTCTAAATCATTGGCTTCATCCATGTTGATCTTATTGTAATCTTTATCAAGATTACCATTCATGATTGTGAATGCTTTGTCAATCAATTCAAACATGTGAATGAGCATATTGCGTTGCTCAGGAGTAAACCAAGTTTTGCTTTCTATCTTCTTTTCTAAGTTTTTAGACATCTGGAATAGAACATCACCAATTCGTTCTAATTCGTTGATGATACTCAGCATACTTCTTAATCTTCTTGATGAAGTTTCGCTTAATTCGCCTTCAGATACTTTTAAAAGGTAGTCTGCAATCTCGATTTCAATTCGGTCTGTAATGTCTTCGTACTTCTGAATTTTCTTAAGTCTTTTCTCTATGCGCTTTGGCTCCTTAGCTGTAAATAAATCGGTAAGGAATCCCATCATACGTTGAGTTAACTCACCAAACTTGGCAACTTCTTTTCTAGCCTCCAGAATGGATAACTCCGGTGTTCCCATGAGTCCTTTATCGATATACTCTAAATGATATTCCCGGTCAATCTTATTTTTAATGGTTACCATCTTAGTAACAACATTTTCAATGATATCCACAAACCACACGAAAATAAATGTGTTAACCACATTAAAACTGATATGGAAAAGGGTCAATCCCCAGTTAACCGTTTCAATATGATTAGGAGAAGTTGAGCTTACATTTAAAGGGGAATTCCCTGTAAAACCAAGCATGAAATCATCAATTAAATTGATAAAGAATGGGAATGCGAATATCATCCAAAAAACGCCCATTAAGTTGAATAACAGGTGGGCTCTGGCTGCTCTCTTTGCGTGCACATTTCCAACTAAAGCAGCTAAATTAGCTGTTACGGTAGTACCTATATTTTCTCCTAAAACAATTGCAGCTGCGTTTTCAAAGCCAATAATTCCTTTGGCGCATAACGTTAGCGTTAACGCAATGGCTGCCGATGACGATTGCACGATAATAGTTAGAAGCGTTCCAATCAGGATAAAGATGATCAACGATAAAAATCCGTATTCATTCAAACTTCCGATGAATTCGTGAATTCCTTGTATTTGATTTACATCAGGAACACTGTGTTTTAGCGCATCCAATCCCATAAAAAGGATGGCGAAACCAATTAAGAATTCAGAAAAGTTTTTGGTTCTATCATTGCTTGAAAACATCAATGGGAATGCAATTGCAATAATTGGAATTGCCCACGATGAAAGTGAGAATTTTGAGAATCCAAACATGGTGATTAACACAGCCGTAACTGTAGTACCAATGTTTGCTCCCATAATAACAGAAATAGCCTGCTTTAATGAAAGTAAACCAGCGTTTACAAAGCTAACAACCATTACAGTTGTTGCTGATGACGATTGAATAAGTGCGGTGGTTCCGAATCCAGTGAGAACTCCTGTAAGCCTGTTAGAAGTTAGAGCAGCTAATAATTCGCGAAGTCTATTTCCTGCTAATCTTTGAATTCCCTCACTCATGTTTTTCATTCCGTAGATGAACAAACCAAGTGATCCGATTACTGTTAAAAAGCCAAATATATAATCCACTAAATATGCACTTTGAATTGAGCGGCAAAGAAAGGTATAAATATGGGTTCTTTAAAGGGTTTACACTGAGTTAATATGCTTAACAATAATTAAAACGGTATATAAATTAAGATTAACCGACTCTTAAAAGTGAACTTACTTGCTGAATCTAATTTGCACCCTTTCGGAACCGTGTATTTATGATGATGAAAGTTGCAGTAATTGACGAAGATTTTAAAATTCTTGAAGAGTTAAAAGAAGCCCTTCTGGAAGGAAGTCAATTTGATGTAACTTTATTTTCCTCTTACGAAGATGCGATTGAAAAACTAGCTAATGAGGATTTCGATATTCTTATTACAGAACTCATCTTCAGTAATCATGATGGAGTAGAACTAATTGAGTTTGTAAGGAAGACATTACAAAGTCAAATGCTTATTACAGTGTTTACAAATGTAGATGATAACTACTCGCAAGTAGCTGTTTTTGACAGCGGTGCAGATGATTACTTCGTTAAACCGATCAATGCAAGGTTACTCAGATCAAAGCTCGTTGCTTTAACCAGAAGGCTCAATTATTGTAATCAAAGTGATATTAAAGAGGTAGGAGATATCTTAATAGACAACGACCGATTTATAGTTATTCGTAATGACAACAAGATTGAACTTCAGAAAAAGGAGTTTGAAATTGTAGATCTTTTAGCAAGTCATCCCGACAAGATATTTACTCGAGAAGAAATCAAAAAGAACATCTGGGGTGGTTTTGATGGTGTTAGAAATAGAACAATTGATGTTCATATTAGAAAGCTCAGAGCCAAGCTTGGTGACGATTTTATCCAAACAATAAAGGGTGTTGGCTATCGCATTTAACCCTTCTAATGTTAATATTTAGGAAATAAAGGTAACATTACCTTAACATAGAAGATAATATTTATTAACTTTGCCCTGTATTATTAAAAAAAAGGAGGAGTTATGAAATGGTTATTTGCTTTAATGTTTGTTATTAGCGCTAGCCTTGGAATGGCTCAGGACAATGGTGAAGTTTGCACAACGCAAGCTGACGGTTCAGTAAGAGTAGAAGGAGTTGATCCTTTTGGCGCTAAGGTTTTAGTGGTATATAATAGTGATCTTGAAAAAGTATACCAAGAAAGAGTTGTGAATGAAGAAACTACTTTCGCTAAATTTGACCAAGGCACCGTAGTAGAATACGGAACAATTTTTAAGCCATTGGCTGAGAATTTGAAAGACTAAGCTTAATAGCTAGAAAAAATAAAGCGGTTGAATGGTACGCCAAACAACCGCTTTTTTTATGCCCAATATTTTGGTTCTCTATACTAGAGCTTAAAATGTATATGCATATTTCACTTTTAAGCCGATACCTGGCTTGTAAGTTGAGTAATTTCTATCTTCTGTACCATATGATTTATATACCAATGTTCTATCGTCATCAAGAATATTGGTAGCGCCTATGGTTAATCTTGAGTTTAGTTCTTTTCCAAAGCTGAAGTATGCGTTAAAGTCTAAACTATTGAAAGGTGTTGTGTATACGTCTGGGTTGCGACCTGATGCTACAATAGATAATTTTTCACCTTGAACATTGTAGGCTAACGAGATGCTTGTTTTCTTTTCAATGATTTCATATGAAATGTTAGCGTTAACAGAGTAAGGCGATTGTCCAGCCATCGCTCTTTCTTCATCAATCGTTTCTCCATCTTTTGCCCATCTTCTTCGAAGATCGTATTCAGTTTCTCGAATTTGATTTTGGTCATTGTCTACTAAAATACTGGTCATGTCTACACCTGATTGTACTAAAGTTAGATTACCACCAATAAATAATCGGTCTAGATGTTTACTGTTTGTATACCCTTTAAATCCTTTTCTTATTTCAATCTCAACACCTCTTACATAAGCATCGCCAGAGTTTCTTGGTTGAAGGTTATCGGGAGCACTGTTGTAGGGAACCATTTCAATGTGGCCATCAAATAGTTTGTAGAATGCCGCAACGGAAAATAATTCTCTAGGACTAATAAACCACTCATATCTTAGATCGAAATTCCATATCTCAGTTTGTTCCAAATCAATATTCCCAATGAAAGTACGCTTAGTAATAGGGTCATATATTTGTGCGTATGATTTTTCTTTGAAACTAGGGCGAGCAATTGTTTGTGAGGCAGAAGCTCTTAAGTTCATTCTTTCATTTAGTGAGTAAACGATGTTTGCTGAAGGTAGAATGTTCAACTCATTCATTGTCTCTTCATCGTCAAATGCATCTTCTGGTAACGAACCTTGTCTTCTACCAGTGTAAAACATTTGTGTCCATTCTAGTCTAGCTCCGTATATTAATTTGAAATTCGCAAAAAGGGGATGTTCAGCCATTAAATAATATCCCATTACGTTTTGTCTAGCGCTAAAATTGTTTGCAGGTTCTTCGTTACCAATGGTGTAAGTTCCTTCGTCATTGGTTGGAGTCCAGATGTTATCATCCTCTAAGAACCAATCAGGATCTGTTTCAAATTCTGATCTGTTTCTTCTTTGATGCGTGTATCTTAAAGTTTCAAATTCTCTCCACTTTAATAATGCATTAGCTCCAGTTTTGATATTGAATTTAGAGTTAACTGAATAGGTGAAGTCTACTCTAGCGTTTTCATTAATTTCATTGAGGTCTCTCCAGAATCTACTTATTGCAAATCCAAGTGATCTTCCACTTAAATCGTAGATATAAGATGTTGATCTAAAATCAGGGTCATACACACGAGCTCTTGTTAATGCGTTACCCCATTCAAATTTTAATTTACTACCTAGTTGGTGTTTACCATTTGCTAGTAATGTAGTAAAACTTCTTTGAGTGAAAGCGAGTATGTGTTCGTAAGTACCGTTTTGGTTGTTAAATACATCTCGGCTGTATCTGTAGGTTGCAGATGATTCTGCTAGTTGGCTATGAAGTAGCATCAAAGAGATGCTATTTGTTCCTTTTTTATATGCTCCTGATGCTAAAGCACTCCATTGTGAAGAGTGCTTGCCCATGTCACCAGTACTCTCTTCTTCAACAATCAAAGTGTTATTGGCAGTTACATCATCTTTGATGAATGAGTTGTTTTCTACGTCTTGGTAGAAATTGTATTCATTTTTGTAGTTCAACACCAAGTTGTAGCCAAGTGTAGCACCACTTTCTCTATTGATCTGATTTCCGTGGTTAGCAGATAGGCTAATGTTTGGAATAGCAGTTCCATTCTGAGTAGCTAAAGTAGGATTGAAGGATCTAGTATAAGTCTCTTGAGCTGCATTATCTGTTTCTTGGATGTAAGGGATAATAGTAGACTTACTAAACGGTAATTCTCTATTTCCATCGTCAAATGCAAGGAAATCAAGATTCCCGCCCTCATAGGTTAAGTAGTCAGGGTTAAACGTTTGTCCAACGATGTATTCTGTACCTAAGCTTACTTGTGTTTGTTTCTGCTCAGGAAAGTTTTTTGTTACTACGTTTACCAAACCTCCAGTGAAATCACCGTATAAATCAGGTGTGAAAGTTTTAAAAACGGCAACGTTTTCAAGTACGGAAGTTGGGAAGATATCAATTTGGACAGCATTTACATCAGGATCTAAACCTGGAATAGACATTCCGTTTAGTGTAGTTTTGGTATATCTGTCTCCAAGACCACGAACGTAAACGTATTTACCGCCTTGTACAGTAACACCGGTAACACGCTTAATAGCTCCCGATAAATCAGAATCACCAACTTTTCTAAAAGATTGAGATGATAATCCATCAACCACGTTGGATGCATTTTTCATCTCCATAAGCATACCTGCTTCAGAATTTCTAGTTGCTGTAGCTACAACTTCAACTGCTTGTAGTTGCTCTACAGATGATTTCATTTCGGCATCAAGGATAGTGACTTCTCCGGCTTTGATAACAACATCTGTGTATGTTAATGTTGCGTATGAAACGAAAGAAACCTTGATCTTGTATGTACCAGGTTCCAATGGTAAAGAGTAGTTACCGTCAAAATCTGATGTTGTACCTCTTGAAGGATTATCTGCTAAAGTAACGGCTGCTCCAATCATAGGGCCTCCAAACTCACCATCGGTAATATTCCCCCTTAAAAACCCTTGATCTTGG
>MDTF01001435.1_pt1 | contig 12638 bp, 8 predicted proteins | sample 811191 | NCBI WGS metagenome assembly MDTF01 (sample SAMN05326649, study PRJNA326480) | marine metagenome | isolation source: seawater | place: Southern Ocean | collected 2011
AGCATTCGAGTTGATTATTAATGACTTAAAAGAATCAGGTTATAACTTAACCGCCAACCTCTATAAATTTGAAGATTATGGCGTCCCGCAAGCAAGACACAGATTAATTATTGTGGGGTTGCGCAATGATTTGAATTTAACATTTAAAGTTCCAGCGCCTACGCATAAAAATAATCATTTAACGTCTTTCGATGCTATATCTCATCCGCCAATTACTCCAGGCAGTCATAACCATGATTTTACGTCTCAATCAAAAGGCGTTATGGAGCGTTTAAAGCATATAAAACCTGGCGATAATGCATGGTCAGAGGATATACCGCCCCACCTTAGATTGAATGTCAAAGGCGCAAAACTTAGTAACATATACAAACGTTTGGACCCTAAGAAACCCTCTTATACAGTTACTGGAAGCGGAGGGGGTGGTACACATATGTACCACTGGAAAGAGCATAGGGCTCTTACTAATCGTGAGAGAGCCAGACTCCAGACTTTCCCGGATGACTTTGTTTTCTGTGGTGGTAAAGAAAGCGTGCGGCGACAAATAGGCATGGCTGTGCCACCAATGGGAGCTAAAGTGATATTTGACGCGATATTAAAAACATTTGCTCAACAGAGTTACGATTTCGTTGAGCCATTAAAGCCCTTGAGATTTCATAAACAACTGGACCTGTTATCTAAATAATAGGAGTAAAGATGGACACTAACGTCGGAATTGAGCAAGTCGAATTAAAGCCACCTGCATCGGCTTTAATTCAATCGTTACGAAGTATCGGCTACTCATTCAACTCAGCTATTGCAGATATTGTTGATAATTCTATTGCAGCTAAAGCATCTAGCGTAGAAATTATCGTCGATTCTGATGTTGATGGCTTTTATGTGTCAATCTCAGACAATGGACATGGAATGTCCCGCGCTGAACTCCTAAATGCAATGTCGTTAGGTTCAAAAAATCCCTTAGAACAAAGAAGAAATGATGATCTTGGCCGTTTTGGAATGGGTTTAAAAACCGCATCATTTTCACAAGCGACTTTATTAACCTGTGTCACATGTAAAAATGGGGTTCAATTAGGAGCGCAATGGGATTTAGAACAAGTAATAGATGATTGGACGATTCAGTTATTTGATCATCAGCTATGCAAAGAATTATTTTCTTCCTATGGCAATCTTGGTAATGATGGCACGAGTATCATTTGGAGGAACTGTGACCGAGTTGTCGAGAATATGCAGAATGTGGAAATGGTTGAGCATCGCGTGGGAAGTTTGATAATAGATTTGCGAGAGCACCTTGCATTAATTTTCCACAAATTTTTAGACGGTAAGAACGGAATAAAAGTGTCTATTTCATTAAATGGCATCGAGGTGCAACCAAAAGATCCATTTTGTAGGGTAACAAATAATGCGTCGACGATAGCCTCTACACTGGTGTTGGATGAAAAAATTACTCTCGAAGGAGGTGATATAAAAATTAGAGGTTATACGCTTCCTCATCCATCTAAAATAAAAACAAAGGCGCTAGAGCATAAAATATCTATTGATGGAGATTACTTTAATAGCCAAGGATTTTACGTTTACAGGGCGCATCGCCTATTAGCTTGGGGCTCTTGGTTTAGAATTTTACCGAAGAATGAGTCAAATAAATTGGCTCGTGTAGAGTTAAATATTCCAAATACTATGGACGAACTCTGGCGGTTGGACATAAAAAAATCTACGGTTGAATTACCGACGGAAATTAGGGCTCAGATTAAAGAGAAAGTAAAAACATTAGGTTTAAAATCTCGAAAAACATTCTCTCGAAGAACGTCTCTCAAGCGGCCGGGAAGCAAACCTATATGGCTTAGAAGTCTGAATTCTGACCGACAAACGATTAGCTATAAAGTCGACCGATCAAATGATTTGATTAGGTTGATTAATGGTGACTCAGACGCTACTCCTGCAGCAACAGAGGCTTTACTTTCTATAATAGAATTAGCCCTGCCATTGCGTTTAATTGAAAATGATCTTGCGAGTGATTATAACTTAGGACGCTTTGAGGGCGAAGAGATAAGCGAAGACGTAAAGTTACAGGTAGATGCTTTACTGACTCTGGGTATTTCTGAAGAGTCGATTTTGGAGCATATGGGGAGAGATGACTCAGCCAGCATTGGAGCAATTGATTCTCTGCGAAGGTATATTCAAAAAACAATTGGAGCTGATTGATGCTTAAAGTAACACCGGCAATATTAAGTCTTTTGGCAGGGCAAATAGCTAGTTTGGCCCATGAACTTGATGGTCCGCCAGATCTAACCTGGCTTCATGAGACGATCAGTCGACAGTATGGCGACCAGTTAACTCAAAGCGAGATAGAAAGTCTCATTAAAATTATAAGAGAAGAGCATATAAACTTCCAGACAAAAATAACAGGCATTGTCTCCAAAAAACTCAAGTACGAAAAGTTGACAGGCGAGAAGCTTGGTATGTTTATTAACCCTAATCCAGAGAAGTGTTATTTTTGGAATAGATATAGCCATTTCAAAAGCGCTAAGCCAGTCTTGCTACAAAATACCCATAGAGCTACCGATAGAATTTTGAAGAGCATGCCCGACCCAATGTCCAGAGACAGCTTTCATTCACTTGGCATGGTGATCGGAGATGTTCAGGCCGGTAAAACAGGTAACTACTCGGCCTTGATAAATAAGTCAGCTGATCTTGGTTATAAAATAATAATTGTTTTTACAGGAGTTACTGAGAATTTAAGGTCGCAAACCCAAAAGCGCCTTGATGAAGATTTTATAGGTACCTCATCAATTGCGGGACAGCAAATAACACAGGACAGGTACCGCGTTGGTGTGGGCCTAGGGACAAATCAAAGAAGGGACCTACAACCGTTTCCAATAACCGATAGAAAGCAGGACTTAAGAAACACTTCGACTGCGACCAACATTCTCTCACAGCAAATCACATCACCAATCGTCATAGTGACAAAGAAAAACGTAATGTTACTGGAGTACTTGTTGAAGTGGCTAAAATGTCAAGACGATGAGAATGGCTCAGGCGTAGATAGCCCTGTTTTAATTATTGATGATGAGGCTGATAATGCTTCGGTAAATACTGGAAAAGAGGATGAAGAACCGAAGGCGGTAAATCGTGGCATTCGAGAGGTGATTGCAGCCTGCAACAAGGTGGCGTATGTCGCATATACTGCCACACCTTTTGCAAACATTTTTATTGATCCAGAGGGTTTTGACAGCACTGAGTTGATTGATCTATATCCAAAAGATTTTATCGTCGCTTTAGAAGCGCCAGCGAATTATTGTGGTGGAAAATTTTTCTACTATGACGATTTAGATGATGAAGGCAGACGAAATACCAAACAGTTTGTATCTGATGCGGAAACTTTTTTCCCGCTTAGTCATAAGTCTGAAGATCAGCCACTTGGATTGCCACCATCTTTGAGAAGAGCGCTTCGTCATTTTTTCATCTCTTGTGCGATTAAAGATATCAGAAGAGCTGGAGGATCAAGCAAAAAAATTAATCCGGTTGATTTGCATGATTCATGTTTAATAAATGTTTCCCGATTTATCAAATTTCAGAATTCACTTAGCTCATTGGTAGATATTGAAAAAAGTAAAATCGTGAGTGGACTCCAGAAGCATAGCGAGCCGCCAGGATCTGTCCTCTTTGATTTGAGATCAGAATTCGAATCATTTTTTGTTAAGGAGAAACTGGTTCCAGAGCAATGGGCGCAGGTAAAAAATAGTCTTTTGCAGATTGGATCTGATCCAACAAAGCAACCTGTAGTTGTTTCAATTAATAGTAAAAGTCCTGACAGTTTAGTATATCCAAAAGAAGAGCAGCGAAGATACATTGCAATTGGGGGATTTACACTCGCGCGCGGTTTTACATTAGAAGGCTTAACAGTTAGTTACTTCTATCGACGATCAAAGATGTATGACACTCTAATGCAGATGGCGCGTTGGTTTGGATATCGGGATGGTTATGATGATCTGGTAACCTTATGGACAACCAAATCTGCGGCGGGATGGTATAGGACGATTACGGAGGCTACAGAGGAGTTAAAGACCGATTTAATTGAATTTGAGAGGAATGAAATAGAGCCGAGTGAGTTTGGTGTAAGAGTGAGATCACATGAAGTAGCTTTAATTGTCACTGCGCAGAATAAAATGCGGACTGGAACCAACATTAGAGGAAAAACTCGATTTGATAACAAACTTAAGGAAACGTTTTACGTGGATGTGCGTCCTGAGAAGCAGGTGAATAATACTGCACTCTCAAAAAGTTTCTTAGAAAATTTAGACGAAATACACGAATTTAACTACGTCAACAAAAAGGGTACAGTTGGATTTTTTAAAGACGTAAGTGCCAACAAAGTGATTAGCTTTTTGAGCTCGTTTGATGTTTTTAAAGGTAACGAGTGGTCTGTTCATGGCTTATTCTTGCCGTTTATCGAGCGCAGAGCGGAGTCTGAATATTCTAAATGGGATGTAGCATTTTATCTATCTGAAAATGATGAGGACTCTCATGCTTCATTAGCAGAGAGATTTTTGGCGAAAGGGCAAAAACGACGCATCAGAACGCTAGCGGCTAAATCAGCCATATCAGAAAATAAATATTTATCTGAACAATTTGAGAAATATGAACTCCCTCTCGGTGATAACAGAAGAGTTGGAACAGGAAATTTCGAAGCCATTGGGCTAGCCGAAATGACACATGTGGGAGCCGCAAAAAAATTGGAGAAAACGGATCTTTCGGGCAGACAATGTCGTGAGTTAAAGGGAAAAAATGGTGGAAATCCTTTGCTTGTGATACAAATGATTGATATCGGATTCAAATATGATGATCCGAAAAAAATCCCGTCCGAAGCCGATTTAAAAGAAATGAAACGGCTTGAAAAAATGACAAACGGTAGTTTATACCCGACATACTCAATTTCTTTGCCACCATCGAGCCAAGACTATGAGCGTGATAATTACGTCATGAACATTAATGATGCAAGGAACTACTTCGGCGATTTGGAGAATGACCGTGGATAAAAAAATATCAAAATCTGATTGGGACATAATGGAGCGCCCCGACAGCATTCATAATGTCAGCACAAAAGCGATAGCTCAATGTTCAGGAGTTGATTGGGTGCTGGGGTTCGATGGCGAATTCGGCATTGGGTTTAGTGCAACTGATGCGCATAAGCCAACAGTTAACAGAAACTATAAAAAAATCCAATTTATTGAAAGTGAAATCGTGCAAGGTCAGACATATTTTTGTTTTTTGTGTGATGACGAATTATTGAGAGAATTATTTGAGCAACTAGTCCTAGATTTGCTGAATTTCTGTATTGAGCATATAGAGCTAGCTAAGTTTCCGCAGGCCATCGTAAACCGCGCTTATGCATGGGAGGAATTGTTTTCTAAGAATCGTGGTGGTCTGTCTAAAAATGCGGCTATTGGATTAATGGCTGAACTTCAATATTTAGAGAATCAATGGCTAAACAAAGGGCATCCTCTAAATACATGGACAGGTCCATCTGGAGCCGCTCAAGACTTCGTGGACGGTGATAAGATAGTCGAAATCAAAGTTAAAACTCACTCGAACAATATATCCATTAGCTCATTAGAGCAATTGGATAGAGAACTTGGGATGTATGTTGTTGCTTATAATGCAATTTTAGATGACGACGGTGAGACAGTTAATGATTGTGTTGCTCGGCTTTGTGATGCGTTGGGTTCGAAAAGTGATGAATTTATGGATCTCATCACGGAAGCAGGGTTTGTTAGAGATAAAAACTTTAAGTCATCGATATTAATAGAAAATGGGGATGCCTATTTTGTAGATAAAAGTATCCCAATGCTTCAAGTTGGAGAGATTAGTGGTCTTATTGCCGCCAGGTATACCGTGGACTTATCAGTTTCAGCATCTACTAAATTAACATTGGAGGAAATGCATGAGAGACTTTACTGTAAATGATTATTATCAAGTAATCATGGCTCAAGCTATTAATGAAGCACAGATGACTGGTGTTTCGACTGAGTTACAATTCTTAAAAAATATGCTTTCTCTTTTGTCTGATGCAGGAGAGTTTGATGAATATCATGTTATTGAAGGTAAAGATTCTGCAAATCGCTGGCGTTTAGATGCTTATGAAATTGACGAAGAAACTCGACATCTTAACTTGTTTATCTCAGTGTTCGATGACGCAACAAAACCCGGAAATTTAACAGCGACTGATTTGAAGGGCTTTATAAGTAAGTTAAAAAAGTTCCTTGATGTGGTACTTGAAAATGACACCTGGATAACGTTTGAGCCCGGTTCTGAAACCTGGGCAGCTGCAGAGGCTATAAAATCTTTTTGGACTAATGTCAGAGCAATTAACTACTACATTATTTCTAATAAGCCCCTAAGTAAAGTAATCGGAGATATAACAGCCCCTGACTATAGAGACTATCCAGCAACTATTCATATCTGGGATCTGGGAAGGTTTTATAACTTAGAGTTATCCGGGAGGGAGAGGGAAGAGATGCGAGTGGACTTGTCCCACTCACCCATACCATGTTTGGTGACTTCTGAAAGTACCGGAGAGATGACGTCTCTACTCGCCGTCATATCAGGACCGGTTTTATTTGGTTTGTATGATAAATGGCGTGCCAGACTGCTAGAACAGAATGTGCGAACTTACTTATCTAATAGAGGAAACATCAATAAAGGAATTCGGCGGACTATTAAAGAAAACCCAGAGTATTTTTTTGCTTATAACAACGGGCTTACTACCACTGCAGAGGAAATTGTATTTACCGATGAAACAAATTCTGCAATTAAGGAAATTAAAAACTTTCAAATAGTAAACGGAGGGCAGACCACCTCTTCTATCTATGCAGCTGTAATCAAAGATAAAGTTGATATTACTGACGTATCTGTGCAAATGAAATTGACGGTTGTGAAGCCCGAAAATGTAGAGCGCTTAGTGCCCAAGATAGCGGAATATGCAAATTCTCAGAACAAAGTAAGTGCGGCTGATTTATTTTCTAATCATCCTTATCACGTAAGAATCGAAGAAATATCCAGGAGATTGTTTGCTCCAGCTAAACCTGGATCTGCCGTTCAAACTCAGTGGTTTTATGAAAGAGCTAGAGGTCAATATGTTGATTCTCAAGCTTATAAGAGAGAGGGAGAAAGAAAACTTTTTGCCAAGCAAAGTCCCAGAGATCAGCTTATTACCAAGACAGATCTTGGTAAATTTGAGAATAGCTGGATTAGTCTACCGTATGAGGTTAGTAAGGGCGCGCAAGCTAACTTCCAAAAGTTTGCTGAACGGATTAGTAAATTATGGGAAAAGAACGACGCATTGTTCGGGGAGGCCTATTTTAAAAAATGTGTGGTTCATGCGCTCATATTCAGAGCACTGGAGAAGCAAGTTTTAAAACAGTCGTGGTATGACGGCTATAGGGCTCCAATTGTTAATTACACGATTTCTTTATTCGCTGAACAGCTAAGCCTAGCTGAAAAATCATTAAATTATGATCACTTATATCGCATTCAAAATTGTCCAGGTGATATGTTAACACTACTTCTCCATTTGGCTGAAAAAGCCGATGCTGAGTTGCGAAAATATTCAGGAAACTTATCGACTTATGCCAAGACTCAGGCGGCATGGCAGAACATAAAGGACGCTATACTTCCGGTGGATATATCTCAGTTAGAAGATTATTTTTGGAACGCGGATGACATTAAGAAATCTGATACTGAATCTGCAAAAGTGCAGACGCTGGACACCACGCTTCAGAGCGAAATAAAAGTACAAATACTTTCGCCAGATCAATGGGATGCCGTAATAAAGTATTTAGTAAGCATGGATTTAGCAACTGCTAAAAAACTAGATATTATCAACCTAGCAAAATCAGGAAGATCATTAACAGAGGCTCAAATAAAAGTACTTGAGCCATTGATTGCCCAATATGAAAAAGACGAATCCCCATTTGTAACTTTGTAAGGATGCTGCGTTGACGAAAATTAAAATTGGCGAGATCTTCCGAACGGCCAGGCCATATTCTAGAGATATAAAAGAAATTGACGGATTCAAGAATCATTTTTATGTCACCTCTTCAACACAATCCCATAAGTTAGCTTTACTGGATAGTGGAATTAATCCAATTGCGGCAGTCTTTGCTGACAATGGGCCTAGAGTACCTGCCATTCTGATTAGAAGTTCACCGCATAAGGTGGGTAGTCAAGACACCCCCTGGAAAGATACTTTCGATGTAGATAACGGACATATTCATTATTTTGGAGATAACAAAAGCCCTGACTCGGCTGGACATGAATCGAAAGGTAACGAAGCCTTAATCAAAGCATTTCAAGCACATTCAGCATTGGAAAAAGAGTCGAGAAATTCGGCCATTCCATTGCTATTTTATCGTTCAGTTACGGTCAACAGTAAGAAGAAAGGGTATATCGAATTTAATGGTTTTGGGATGATAAGGAATATCCAGCTCATAACTCAATACTGCCTAAAAACTAAACGTTCTTTTTCGAATTATCAGTACGATTTTATAATATTTTCGATGGCAGAAGAGGGTGAGACTTTTGATTGGAATTGGATTTCGGCACGTCGAGATAGCAATCTTAGTTTAGCGGAGACGAATCAATTAGCACCAAAGAGCTGGCAGCGATGGCTAAAGTATGGAGAGGGTGCTCTTAATTCCAGCCGTAGGCGTGTCTCTCGACTGCATGTCTTGCCCAGTAAGGATCAGCAACCACCAAAAGGAAGTGAAGAGCTGGCTTTACTCAAAGAGATATATGCTTTTTACCATCATAAAAAATCGAATTTTGAAGCACTCGCATCCTTGGTTACTGAAAAAATAATCAAGGATAATGGAGGTAACTACGTTACTGGCTGGATTACAGATGCCGGGAGAGATGGTGGTGCGGATTTCTATGGTCGTATGGATATTGGTAATGGCTTTGGGACAGCAAAAATAATCCTACTTGGTCAGGCTAAGTGTGAAAGTATTGGCGCACCAACAGGGGGTAATCATATCGCAAGAACTGTCGCTAGATTAAAGCGCGGTTGGATCGGTTCTTATGTAACAACAAGCTACTTTTCACCCGATGTACAACAAGAAATTATTGAAGACTCTTATCCAATATTATTGGTCAATGGAGACAAACTTGTTAAAACTGTAAAAATCATTTTGCATGAGCAAGGGTGGCAATCACTAAATGCTTATCTTAGATGGGTAGATACAGAGTACGACAGATTACGTGCAAATCGTCGGCCAGAAGAGCTATTTTTAGAGTAACTAAATATTACATCGGGGATTCTAGAGAAACCATAGAGTGGGTCTTTCCAAGACTTCACTCAAAGCAGCGTTTTAAACTCTTTTTAAAACACGATTGATCCTCGGAATAAATCGTTTCAAACAATATAGGTAGTGCTTTAACGTCGAACTCATTGTGTTTAAGTGCTTGAGTGCCTTTTCGCTTTTGAGTTGGAGTAAGCATTTCATAGCATTGATTCCTTCTTATTAGAGCGCTCGCTATGGTATTTAATCGAGCTGTAGTTTTTAAAGGCGCGTAATCAGCCGGTGCATTAAACGATGTTAGTCGCATAATTGAAGCTAAAGACTTTTGCATGGGGCGTTGGTAATACGCGCTAGCATTTTTTCGAAATGGAGGCAGGTCATCGAAAGCCTGTTTCATGTGCCTGTTAATCCAAGATTTAGTGGCTTTTAGAAGGTTTAGGTACACGAGGTCCGAGTATTGAGTGGTATCAATGTCAGATAACAAATTCTGAAAAATTTGTTTCTCAGCCTCGCTGTATGCCACGATAACAGCTTTATCTCTTATAGCTGTATTCAAAAGTTGAATGGTCTGTTCAACAGGTTCAGCGACTTTAAACTGTAATTGATTTGCCAGTCCTTTAAGCTCAGGGTCTGTTATGACTTGCGTGAAGCTATCTTTGTATTGAAATCCAACGAGATAAATTTTCCCCGCTTTGTTAGATTCGTAGTCAATATATAGCTTAGGCTGTTGGATTATTGTTTTATAGCTCTCTAAAAAAATCGAATTCATTAGCTTTTACTACGTAGTGATGTCTTTAGCATTGAAGCACTTGACAACTCAAATTCAAAGCCTGTATTTTAAAAAATAAAAACCACTAGGAGGCTTATCAAACCATGTCATCAAAGGTAATCAATTTAAGCACTGGACTAGAAGCCTTTGAATACCGTCGCAAACAGACTCCAAAGCAGTAGTTAACTATTGAATGAAATAAAGGCTACGTTAGTGGTTTTTAAAACCCACATTCTTTACCTTACTCTTTACCTTAGGGGTTTTTAATTTTATATTTGTTATGTTCTTGTAGATAAAAGGAGTTTTTTATGAAGGGGCAACAAAAAATTGACCAGCCGATGTTGATTTTTTTTAGAGATATACCAGAAAAATACTTTAAAAAGCCAGAGCTGGCTTCATCTCTCCAGTCGATTGAGACTGCGCTTTTGTTGATTGGTAATAACAGATGGCCTAACACCCTAACGCTATTATGGGAAGCAACAGAAAAACTTTTGAAGATACATCTAAAAAGTCCGGGTCTACTTGGCGTTGAGCTGCAAGAAAAGTACTTTAAACAAGAAAATATATCTAAAAAATTAAATGATTTGGTTACAAAGTTTAGACGAGAAAGAAATAAAATAGTTCATGCAGGATATTCACCTCGTGATAATGGAGAGGTAATTAAATGTATTTTTAACTGTGTCATTCCATATTTAGATCACATATTTACAAATATCTTTGGCAATAAACTCTTTACAATTGTTGCGAAAAATCCGGATCAAGAGTGGATAAAAAATATTTATGACGCTACTCGAAGAGTAGTTACGGCCAAGATTAATAGGGGAGATGATGCTGGATTAGCCACTGCACTTATTCCACTCTCTAGAGCATTTAAAAGTATAGATACTCGCGGTAATGGCTCCTGTTATACATTCTCTATCAGTACTGTGGAGTGGGAGTTGACCGAAAAATGGCAAGATTCGGCTTGGGAAATTGAAGAGAATCTTTATCGTGCGCATGTTGGAAGGATGTCCCAGCATGCACCTGAATGTCATAGACTAGAATCAACGCGATGTTATGTTTGCCAGAAATGTTCGTTACTTATTTCCGGAGATTTTGAAAGAGACACTGAAAAAGACTTTGAGTTTTATAGGCTAGTTTCCTTAACTGCGGTTGGATGTTGGTACTGCCAGTTTATTTATTCGGATAGAGACATTTGTAAAGAGATGTTTGAAAAGAGGTTAACGACTGAAGATCGTGAAATTTTGGGTCATCCACAGGCGCTCGATGCAACATTGACTGACTCTTGGGGTAATTAACTCACTACTTCGACTATTGCCCTAAATGTTGAGGTGGTCTGAGCTAACGATGGCATTAAAGCATGTGAGAAAATTAGAGCTTGCGACAGTTAAACCGGAAGCTTCGCGTGAGGTATGTTCGAGTCCAGCGCATGAAATCAGACCAATCCCCCTCTAGTAAGAAACAATTTATTAACCTAGTATCAGTGAGGTGATCCAAATGCAGGATGAGAGTTATTTATCAATTATTCCAGTCAGTTACCTGGATGTTGGAACATGCCTTTATTGTGGGTGTGAATCAGAATTTTCCGACTATGTACCACCTATCAGACATAAAAACTTTTATCTAAGAACTAATGAGACTGATGTGTTTATTTCAGTTCCTTGTTGCAAAGAATGTCTTAACTTTTTAAATGATTGTGACCAAGGCACAGTCGAGGAACGAAAAATTTATGTAAATGATCGAATCGGCGCTAAATATGCAAAGGCCCTCACAATATTTAAACGCTGGGATAAGAGTGAAATTATTGATTTGGATGAATCTTTCGCTATCAGTATAAGGGCGGGAATAAACCTAGGGAACGAGTCACAGTCCAGAATGCGTTATTCTGGATTTGAATATGAAATAAATGGTTCCTTAGTCCATGTTAACAAGAGAGAGGATGTTTTATTTGATGTTTTTGGTGAAATTTTTGACGACTACAATCATGCGCTAAAATATGCCTCCAAAGCCTATAAGATAAATATTGTGGTGCTAGAAGAATGGCTTAAGCAAACTGAAGCCGATTTTCGTCTTGCGATTGACTCGTTTTTCGCGGATCAAAAAAGACAATTGATTGAGAAAAATAAAGCGAAGCTATGTAGAGCGTTTGCAAAAAAACATGCGAAAAATAGCAAAATCATGAGGAATATGCTGGATTCATATTTAGATATATACCCAGAATTTTCAGTCGAATACTGCCTACAACTAATGTTAGAAGAAAGAATAGGGGGGACGAATAATGATGGCAAGGCCTAAATTGGGAGTACCTTATTTAAGCGGGTTTAGGAGACGTTATAACAGTTATAAATATTCTATGAAGTAAAGCTGTGATTAGTGAAGAAGAAAACCTTCTCCCAAATTTTCATAATCTCAATTAATCCGCATCAGCGCGATCCTGATATTACCCGCTTTGAAGATTTCATCTTTAGTAAATATGACAAGTCTCAGGAGTCCCCTTAAATATCAGCCATAATCTGTCATAAGTTACTCATAACTGATCACAAGCATGTCATCTTTTCGCCATAAGAGTCTGTTCAACT
>MDTF01009028.1_pt1 | contig 12636 bp, 12 predicted proteins | sample 811191 | NCBI WGS metagenome assembly MDTF01 (sample SAMN05326649, study PRJNA326480) | marine metagenome | isolation source: seawater | place: Southern Ocean | collected 2011
GCATCATCTAGAGTCATCATAAAGCGAGTCATATTTGGGTCTGTAAGCGTTAGCTTTTGATTTTTTTTAATAAGCTCTACAAATAACGGAATAACAGAGCCTCTTGATGCCAAAACATTACCATACCTAGTTCCACAAATCACTGTTGAGTCTCCACCTTGACGGGATTTAGCTAAAAACACTTTTTCCATCATTGCTTTAGAAATACCCATGGCATTAATTGGATACACTGCCTTATCTGTACTTAAACAAATCACACGCTTCACACTTACATTAATAGCTGCAGTCAAAACATTTTCAGTTCCAATTATGTTTGTCTTAACTGCCTCAATAGGGTGAAATTCACATGATGGAACCTGTTTTAGTGCTGCAGAATGAAAAACATAATCAACACCTCTTATTGCATTCATAATTGACTCATAATCCCTTACATCACCAATATAAAATTTAATTCGATTATCGGCATATTTACGCCTCATATCATCTTGTTTTTTTTCGTCTCTACTAAAAACCCTTATTTCTTTAATATCTAGTTTTAATAAACGACTTAATACAGCGTTTCCGAAAGAGCCAGTTCCGCCAGTTATAAGTAAACTTTTATTTTTAAACATTGTGCTATCCATTTTAGTATTTTTTTTGCTAATTAACAATTACATCTTCTATTATATCCCCAAGTATTGCTATATTGGACTCAACAGAGAAGAGTTTAGCTGCAATATGATAACCTTCATAAGAAATACTTTCTCTTAAATCTGCATCAATAATCAGTCTTTTTAGTGATTCTTCCAGAAGTTCAACATTGTGTGGTGGAACTATCAAGGCATGCTTTTCATTTTGAATATAATCTGTTATTACTCCTACAGAAGTTACCAATACAGCAAGTCTAGCTGCCATTGCCTCAATCATTGCATTTGGAAAACCTTCAGACCATGATGGAAGAACAAAAATATCACTTTCTTCTAGATGATTATTTAAATCTGATGAATTAACCCAACCAAAAAAAGAGATGTAATCATTTAAAGCATGCCTTGATGTATATTCCTTAGCAGATTTTTCAGCATTACCGCCACCAACAAACGCAAGGTGAAACTTTGTTCCATCTAGATGAAGATTATTACATGCCTCCAATAACTCAAAAACACCTTTAAAATCTTCCAGCCATCCAATGAAAATAATTTTTGGAACAGTATTACCAGCTAAGAAATTCCTATTTTTACCAATATTGAACTGTTTTTCAGTAGCAGTCCAGTTATTCAAAATCTTTACTTTAGATTGATCCATATTAAGTTTGTTAACTGCAAACTCTTTCCATTTTATTCCTTGACAAAGAAAAATATCAGAACGACCAAATAATAATTTAATTAACTTTAACATGGTATTTGAGCTTTCAACTTGATTAATCAAATTTCCAGCCCTAGGGAATATTAAAGTTTTGCTTCCATACACTTTACAAATTAGAATCATTAAGCCCTTTTCAATAGAGCTCCAACCATCTGAAGCAAAGATTAATGAAGCATGTGGTTTGTGCTTTACAATCTTAATAATAAGTATAAATAGCCTCCGTAAAGCCAACAACCCTCTTACAATTAGCTTTGGTGGCGGATTTGATAATTGTGAAGAATCCAAAGTTATTACATCAAATCGATCTATTATTGAAGACTGCAGAAGAATCTCACATGATGTAGCTATTCCTCCATAAACAATTTTTCTTTTTTGTGGAAAAGCACCAACTATGAGTATTTTAGATTTTGACATAATTACTTGATGTCTTCAATTAAAAGTGATCAGAGTGGATCAGAAATAATTGATCTACTCCTAATGAGTGAGGACCAAACTCCATATTATCTGTATCAAAACGAGCAATAAAATTCTGACTTTTCAAAAGTTTGGCTACAGCTTCATTTTTACCTTACGAACAGCCCTTAAATTGAAGGTAATGGACTTACTAAATATAGTAATGATAAATATTGTAAATAGGCCTTAAATTTAAACCCTCTCCCAGAGCACATTAATAATTCAATACTCCAAATGTAGACTTCACACATTTATCACAATTAGATATCTTTTGGTATTCACCTTTTCTGTGAATATCTCTAATTTCTTTTGCTTTCTCAGAATTCCATGCTTGATAAATTGTAGTTTCAGGAAAAGTACCTATTGCAAGGTCTTTAGAGTCATAATAACAACAAGGAAATATTTTATCTCCATGAATATCAACTCTTTCAAAAGGTTGAGGGCAATGGAACTTTGGAGGAATGTTTAAGTTTAATGTTTGCTCCTCTGTGTAAAACTTATCATATACTTTATTATGAACTGGAGGCATAAATGTCTGAATAGAAACGAAATCTACAATCTCTGACCATGTTTCTATGAACAAATCTTTTTCATGTGTATTTGTTGAAATTTCACAAAAACTAACCCCGACAAGAGGTAATTTGTAACCACCTTTGTCCCTCATTTCAACTAACTTTGAAATATTATGCTTTATTTCATCAAAGCCACTTTCTAACCTTACCTTTTTATACGTACTCTCAGTAGCCGCATCCATGCTGAACCTAATTCTAGTCAAGCCTGAATTCAATATCCTATTGATCTTGTCTTCATCTAATAAACTTCCATTAGAATTAAGCATAATATCAATATAGTTACTCTTATCTGCATACTCAATATAATCAAATATTTTCTTCATATAGAAGGGCTCATTCCACCCTTGAATTGATATAGAAGGACAATTAAAATCTTTTCCCTCATCAACTATGTTTTTAAACAAACTTTGGCTTAAAGACTTTTCTTGATAGTTATTCTTTATTTCTTCAACACCCAATAAACAATGAGGGCACTTATAATTACAGCTTTGATTAGGATGTATTTGTAAAAAAAGTGGAAATTCAGTTTCAAGGAAATTATCATGGACTTCATCCCATCTTTTTCTATATTTAACAAATTTTTCACCAATAATATTTCCTAGCTTTTCATTGACATCAATTTCATCAGATAAGTGAGTAACTTTATTGTCAGTTGTATACGCTTGCTTCATGTTTAACCTAGCTAACTAAGAAGAATAAAAAAAATTTTACCACATTGCTATCCTTACAGCTTTTATTTATCAATAACAAAAACGATTTAGCACAAATCAAAGCTATTCACTTACGCGTATTATTTTTTAGCCAACATCTCGAAGAATAATACAATAAATATTCTAAAGCTTACTTACCAAGCAGTCCTGCCTCCATCCACAGGAACAATTGCTCCATTTAGATAACTTGATGCGTCACTTAGCATCCAAATTAAAGTTCCTTGATACTCATCAGTTTTTGCGAGCCTATTCATGGGTATCCTTAAAATAACTTCATTTAAAAAATCTTCTGACTGACCATTTTCAACACCACCAGGACATATTGCATTGCATCTGACATTTTCATCTATCCAGTATGTTGAAAGATATCGAGTTAAACCAATTAATCCTGCCTTGATTACAGAATAAGTTACAGGCTTAACAGGCTGAAGCTCATCTGATAATCCTTTTTCAGCATAAAGCCTTTGATCTGGCGCAATCAATCCAAGATCAGAAGATATATTAACAATAGATCCTCCATTTATATTTTTAGAGATTTGGTATCCATAATGTTTAGCACATAAAAATGACCCTGTTAAGCCAACATTCATATCATTATTCCAAACATCAATCGAAAAATTTTCTAAACGAGAAAAATTTTTCTTATTGCCAATCTCAACTTTAGGATTATTTGCGGCATTATTAACCAATCCATCAATTTTTCCATAATTTTTAACGAGTAGTTTGGAATTGACTTTAACCTCATCTTCATTAGTAATATCAACAGCAAATCCAACTGTATTTATATTGTATTTAGTATTTAGTTTATTAGCCAAATTATCAACATTTTTTTGATGCAAATCTAACAATATAGGAATCCCGCCATAACAAGCAACCGCTTCTGCATGTTTTGAGCCTAATAATCCTGCTGCGCCAGTAATCACTATAACCTTTCCGTCTAAACTAAATAAATTTTCTAACATTTAAATCACTCCAACAGTCTGGCCACCATCAATAACTAGATTTGTACCTGTAATAAAACTAGCCTTACCTGAACACAAAAATAACGCTGAATTCGCAATATCTTTTGGAGTAGCAAATCGATTTAACGGGACTATAGTTTTAATCATTTCATCCACTCGCTTTTTATCTTCTTTAATTTTTTCATCCCAGGAGCCACCTTCAAAATAAACATTTCCTGGCGAAATAACATTTACGCGAATATTGGGTGCTGCCTTTCTTGAGATATTTTTAGCTAGTGCGATAATTGCTGCTTTTGCCGTAGAATAATCAGTAGGCGCGCCAAAAGCTTCCATACCAGCAATTGAAGAAATAAACAATATCACTCCATGTGACATTTCAAGCATTGGTAAAAAAATACGGGCCGTTTGCAAAGCTGATTCAAAATTACTATTCCAAGTTTTTTTCCATTGATTAATTGAAGGAATTGACTCAGGCACACTTTTGCCATCACCAACATTGGCAATAACAATATCTATAACACCCCACTTTTTTTCAATTAACTGCTTCAAAGAGATCAAATCGCCTTCATTTGTACAATCACAAGTATTTGCAATAATCCTGTTATCACCATATTTTTTCTTAAGTTCAACAGCTAACTCATTCAAGCTATCTAATCCTCTTGATACCATTACTATATCAGCCCCTTCTTCAAGAAATCCCAATACAATTGCTTTGCCTACTCCTTGAGAGGCACCTGTAACCAAAACTTTTTTTCCTAATAATCCTAAATCCATATTACATACCTTTTGCAGTCCAGCCACCATCTATAATCATAGCTGATCCTGTCATATAAGAAGATGCATCAGAAGCTAAAAAAATTGCTGCACCAATAAGGTCTTTGGCACTACCCCAGCGCTGAATCATCATTTTATTAATTCGCTCCTGGCTGGCTATCGAATCCTCATAGCTTTGCCTTGTCATATCTGTCTTAATGTATCCAGGCGCAATATCATTGACTCGAATACTCTTAACACTTAAGTCTCTTGCCATTGCTTTTGTGAGGGCCTGAATACCCCCTTTACTTGCAATGTAGCCAGGATTATTCGGAAATCCTTGCAATGCACCAATACTAGTAATATTAATTATGGAACCCCCATTACGCATAAATCTAGATGCCAACTCACTACATTGGTAAGTGGCTGTTAAATTGACTGATACTGTTTTTTCAAAACGCTCAAATTCACTTTTATTGTCATCTTTTGATAAACTAATGCCAGCAGCATTTACCAAAATATCAATACCACCATAATTTGCATCAATCAACTCACAAATAGATTTAAATTGCTGAAAATTAGTTATGTCACACTGATGATAAAATGATTCAAGCTGTTTTTTGTCTGTTGATTTAGATCTCGCAACACAAATCACATTTGCGCCAGCTCTAACATAGGCAAGTGCTATTTCAGAACCAATGCCTCTTGAAGCGCCAGTAACTATAGCAGTTTTATTTTTTAGTGAGAAGATATTGTCTAGATATTTATTCATGCTTGGTCTAAATTAAACCCCTTCATAATAACGGAAGAAAGCTCAATATCTTCAATATGATCTATTTGAAACATTTTATATTTATCCATTAAAAATAAAGAGATATCACCACCCAGTCTATTATTCTCTTTAATTAAGACTTGAGGCTTAAATAAATAAAAAGAACCATTTTCTAAATATGTTTTCTCAATTATTTGACGAGGCTTTCTGTCTTTATAATCATAATTAATAGATTGAGGATTCTCTCTATTTTTTCTGCCCCAAATAAAGAAATCTTCAATTTTAGCAACAGATAATAAAGAGTCCGCTCCTTCAGATTTTATTTGAACAATAGCATTAGAGAAATCAGTGGAATGCCGCAATGGTGAGGTTACTTGAGGAGCCAATACATAATCAATCGGTTGCTTTGACTGATTTTCAATAAAATCAATTGCATGCTGCCATGCTGACTCTGATGGCTCATCGTCACCTGATATTTTTTCTGGCCGAATAATGATATTTGCACCATAGCGCTTAGAAACCTCAAGTATTTCTATACTATCAGAACTTACCCAAACATCTGTTACCTCTTTTGCGCCCATAGCTTGCATAATAGTCCAAGCAATTAATGGCTTTCCACAAAAATCAATAATATTTTTTTTTGGGATGCCTTTTGAGCCACCTCTAGCAAGAATAACACAACTAATTCTCATATGAACCTTGCATTACCTTCTTAATCCATAATAATTGTTTTTTGAAAACCTCTAACCCCTCATCATCACGATAAGCTTGCATAATAAAAGGACCATTGTAATCAAATTCTTTTAACTTATGAAAAAACCTATGAAAATCAGCATTACCTTCACCTAAATTAATTGGTCCGCCGCTTAACACCCTGTCTTTAATATGAATATCGCTAATCTTGTTGCCATATGCTTCTAATTCTTCTATTGGATCAAAGCCTAGTGCAGCACTATTTCCAATATCATAATTAATCGTAATATTCTTAGAATTTAATTTATCTAATAATTCAATAAATGGCTTTGGAGCAAGATCTGTCTCTAAAGATAAATTAATATTTTCTTTTTCAATTGCTGGAATAATTTTTGTTATTTGCTTAACAAATATATCAACTGCTTCTTTAGTTTTTAAGCTAGATTGATCAACACATGGAATAACAATATCAGTTATTTTTAATGCTTTAGCAGCCTCCAATAGTTTTTCTAAAACTATAAAACTTTCTTCGGCAACTTTATTATCATTTGAATGCAAAGGAGCTTCCATAAAATAATCAGCACAAATTGTTTTTACTAGCACACCAGTATCTTTACTTATATTAACTATTTCATTAATACCACCTATTTTAAATAATGGATTTTCGTTTGAATCGTTAAAATCCAAAATAAACTCAATTAAGTCTAATCCATACTTTTTGGCAACTTGAAACTCATCTCGCCAATTCCCAACAGGAAAGGCTTGGTATCTTCCTTGATATTTTGGCAATAACCTACCTTGCATTACGCCAATTTTATTACTCATATATTCAGCCTATTTCCAATCAAGATGCTGACGAAGATTTGCGGCAATAGCAGCTTCTCCTTCGATTGTTTTCTTGACACCATCGCCCATCGATGATTCAATTTTTCTAACTGCGCCAACTAACTGCTTAAAACCTGACGGCTCCACAGAGGCCGATTGATCTGAACCATACATAGACCTATCTAAAGTAATATGTCTTTCAAGTGAAGTAATTCCTATGGCTGCAGCAGCATAAGAAATTGCTAAACCTACTTCGTGACCACTATAACCAATATTACAATTAAATTTTTCTCTCAATGTTTTAATCATATTGAGATTAGCATCTGTGTCTTTCATTGGATAAGTTGAAATCGTATGCATTAGCTCAAATGAACAATCTACATTTCTGAAAATCTCAACTGCACACTGGATATCATCATAGGTTGTCATGCCAGTTGAAATAAAGGTATGCTTGCCTTCGCTAGCTATCTCCTTTAGTAATTCGTGATGCACTATCATCGCTGAGGCAACCTTGTTATATTTTAAATTGAATTGACGTAAAAATTTTTGTGAATTAATATCCCAGGCGCTTGCAAACCATTCAATGCCTTTTTCTTTACAGTAGTTTTCAATTTCTTCATACTCATCTAGATTAAACTCTAATCCCAGCTTTTGTTCTCTTTGTGTTGTACCCCATTGACTCTCTCTAGGTGAATCTAGGAACTCCTGGGTATAAACTTGATCTATATCTCGCTTTTGAAACTTAACACAATCAGCGCCAGATTCTTTTGCAACATCGATGAGTTTCTTGCAAATAGCCATATCTCCATTATGGTTTATTCCTATTTCTCCAACTATAACTATTGACACATTTACCTCGCTATTTAAATTAATATAAAATTTTACTAAAGTCTAAACCTAACATTTCTTGTAATAATCTTCTAGTGACGGCCCAACTACCATTTGCATATTGATATACTTCAATTATGATTAATCCACTTATCAGAAATAATAAATTGAGATAATTATATTTTTAATTTTATATGTTCTCTTGAGTTTTATTTAAAAAAATATAACTAATAGGAAAAAACAAGTATATATAAAAAAACAATTCCAATAGAAATATAATCATCACTTTATAGTTTAATATTTTCCTTAAATTTATAATAATAAGATTATTAAATACATTCAAAAAAACCTTAATTCTCTTATAAAAACACTCAGAAACTATCTTAAATCTTCTAAAATACTTACAAATAAATTTATATTGTGGGTAATAATTTGATAAATCTTGTTCAAAAGTTAAAACTAAAAGTATTTAATATTGACGCTCATTTATTACGCGGAAATAATTTTTTTGGATCAATTTTAGAATATAGAGAGAAAATTTTTCCTCTTCACAAGAATCGAATCCAAGATGATGAAAAGTTTCAATGTATATTGTGTAAGAATAATCACGGTAAAGAGTTCCTGGCTTGGGAAAAGACGTACAAATTATTTAAATGTAGTAGTTGTGGTGCTGTTTCTCCTAATATAAGACTTTTTGATGAAGGGGAATATATTAAATCTATATATGATACAAATGATTATAAAGACAAACTTATACGTGAAACTCATAAACAATATGAGTATAGAAAAAAAACATTTGGAACTGAAAGGTTTCAATATACTGTTGAAAGACTTGGTCTTGGACAAAAATCAAAAGTTTTAGACATTGGTTGTGGTGCAGGTTATTATTTAAGTGTTTTAGCTGACAATAAAATTCACTATAAAGGGCTAGAAGTAGCAAGGCATTTTGTTGATTATTGTAAGTCTCATCACAATCTAAATGTTGCCAACACACCTATAGAAAAAGAAGAAGATAACTATTATGATTTAATAACTATGTTTGATGTTTTAGAACACTTGGCTAATCCAATTAGCACACTTAATATTATTAGTAATAAATTAAAAATAGGGGGATATTGTGTTGCCTATACGCCGAATATCCACTCTATTGGATATGAGCTTATGGGGGCGAAGCAAAATACTTTATTGCCATTTGAACACCTTTGTTTCTTTAATAAAGAATCGCTATATCATCTAGCCGATAAAGCGGGAATGGAAATTACAAAGATAGAGGTCTTTGGTCTAGATATTATGGATTACCTTTTAATGAAGGAGCATGAAGACAACGTCAATTACATCGATAATATTAAGGATATGATGAATTTAGTTCAATCAGTTTTAGATAAACATGAGATTGGAAACCATTTCCGAATTACATTTCTAAAGAAAAAATAATACAAAAGATGGTAATCAATTATATGTTTAGAAATTTCAAAAAATATTGATTTAATTGGATATAAATATTGTAAATTTTAAATTGAGCTCTAGCTTAAGAGTGAAACAAAAGCTTTAGTCAATTTATTTAAATTAAAATTTATTTCTACGTAATCTCTAGCATTTTTTATCATATTAATCTTCTTTTCAAAACTCATATCATTTAATCGCTCAATTGCATTACAAATCGACTCTGGAGATAATTGATCGCATAATAAGCCACGTTCTTCATTACCAATTACAATAGTGTTATCGCAAACATTAGATGTTATAACAAAACATTCTTCAATCATGGCCTCACTAACTGAATTCGCTACGCCTTCATATAGACTTACAAGAATAAGAGCGTCACTTTCTCGATATAATTTATCCACACCCTTAACTTCCCCTAGCCATGTCCATTTTGAGGCAATTTGAGGATTGTCAAGCAAAAACTGGTTCATTTGACTTTGCATCTCTATAGATTTTTTATCATTATCTCGCCTACCTGCCCAATCTAACTGGGGCGCCCATCCGTTTCGTTCATAAAAAAGCAGAAGAGCCCTTAATAAATTTACTCCATTTTTTGGATAGGCAACACGAGCTACAACTAACAACTTAAGAGCTTTATTCTTAACAATATTTTGATTCTTTTTATGACTAGGGATCTCAAATCCATTCCAAATTGTATTAATTTTATTTGAAAGTCCAGGCCATCTTCCTAACAACCTTGTCTCATTAAAACTATTTGTAACCACAGAGTCTGACATCAAGCATGAAATATAAAACAAGGTTCTTCTTATAATCGGCACAGGAGCAAGAGAAGAGCTCTCTTCACAAACAATAAGCTTAGTTTTATTAAGACCTATCATCGCTACCGCTGAGTATATACTAGGAGTATGCATAGAGCTTATTACCCCATCATAATTATTAAGTAAAATGATTTTACGTAATCGCTTTATAGTATCAAGAGAAAATCCTTTTTGTTGCCTAATTGAGGCAAAAATATTAATACCGTAAGATTTCATTTCAGAGACAAACAAATTATCCCTTTCTTTTGAATAATAAGTAAAAACGTCGACTTCATATCCAAAATCATAAAGACCCTTAGCTAAGCGTGCTTTTTGTATTTGCGCACCACCAGAGCCCAAATAATCAATAACAATTAAAATTCTCATAATAGCTAGCCTGTTTTTATTGGTTTTTTAATCTTTTTTTTATAATCATTCATACTTTAATATAACTTTATATCTTCAAATTTTGACCCAAAGGCGTCAGCATAAATACTTAATGAAGTTAGAGGTCCAATTAATTTTTTCTTCTCATAAAGCATCTCAATTTCAATAATAATATCATCATCACATATCTTGATATTATTTACATCAATTAATTGAAGTAATGATTTCATTCTGCCCACCTTTTGTTTTTCAGTAGAAAAACTAGGATGGAGTTTAATCACTCCACCCTCAGGCATACTCTCAACAAGCGTTTTAAGCATAGACGCCCATTGAGGAGGTTGAATTCGCCTCTCAGCACAAGTTAATCCTATTGTCTTAACTCCTAATAATTTTGGCTTATAGTGCTTCTTTAATGTAGAGTAATTATCTAAAATATAGCGCCTTTCTCTTGGCACTTTAGGGAATGCCTTTGCAGTTATTCCCATAAATGCTAACGCATCATCTCTGTAATGTTTTTCATGATTCTCAGAAAATCTGACATATGAGTTAGTAAGATGAAGGTATATATTTTTAATCGTACGAGAAATAATAAACTCTCTCTTATATTGGAATGGTTTTATCTCCCAATAAGCCATTTGACCTTCTTCAAAGTATATATGACCTTTACAATACTTAGAGGCAATTATTTTTTCAGACTCTAATTCAGCCCATGCACTATAAAGAATAAAATTTTTCTTTTTTTCCAAGATTTTATTAAGAATACGTAATCCCTTGAAACTAAAGCTAAAAATCTTTTCAAAATAATTGTCATACCAATAATGATCTGGGGAAAAAGGCAATAAATTAAATATTGATGTGTCAGTTTTTCGACTACAGACTATAAAAAAATTATTCTCCTTCAAATCATAGGTATCAATTATCATTCGAGAAACAATCGAAGTAACAGGTCCATTGATTAAAAATACATGCAGTAAATCATTATCTTTTGCATTAACTAGAGCTTTTGGACCCTCTAAAAGCATGCTATCATTTACTCCAATTTCTATAAATTCTGGATACAAAGAATCTACAAAAAAATAAAGCTGAAAAACAATAGTCTAGAAGTGTTTTGTGATTTGAAGTTAATTCAACATCCCCTAAACTAATTGTGCTTTTAAAGATTCTTGACGATAATAGCCGCTTATCAAAATCATTAATTTCTTCATCACTCATAGTATCTGGATGAAGACACACAGTCCAAAGCCCAAAATTTTTCTTTTTTATACTCCATAGTTGTTGTGGAATAAAGTGGAAGCCACTATCAAAATATTGCGACCTAGATATACCATCACTAATGATTTCAATATTTGTTTCTTGAGATATAGCTTTTAGTGTTAAGTAATCAAAACTATGAGCTGGCGCAACCCATACTTTTGGTTCTAAATTATTTTGACGAAATATTTTTAATGATCTTTTAATTTTTAATTTTTGACTTTCCAAAGTAAGACCTGAAAATTCACTTCTTTTATAATAAGGAATAATTGATTTGTATCTTGAGATAGAATGAAATAGATGTTGGTATCCATGCATCGCAATACTCCAACCCTTAGCATCCCAATCTTGTACCATTTTCCAAAAATTAGGATTTAGCTCTTGATAGATTAGCGATGAATCTTTATTATCAGGAATGACTGCAACAATTGGCTTTATCTCATACTTCTGAAAAATATCTTCTATTGCTTGCCATTTTTTTAGATTTGAAAATGGACTTGCATCATCCAATCTAAATATATATTTAGCTTTCATTTTTATCAAGAGACTGGATAATTCCATCTTCAATTAGATCTCTTATTGAATTTCTATTGAGTCGAAGCGTATATCTAAAATCTTGAACATGAAGAATTCCAATTTTACCCGCGACTAATTTACCTTTACGGATATTTGAAGCACTAGCCAAACATCCTTGGCCATATAATGCAGAAAATGATGGTGACCTTTCAGATCTTGGATCTAAACTTTTATTAATTTGCTCGTAAGTTTCTTCATTTTCAACCCAATAATGGCCATAATCTTCGTATCCTGGAAAAACTGTATCATAGCCTTTATACTGTCTTTCTA
>MDTF01014594.1_pt1 | contig 12630 bp, 8 predicted proteins | sample 811191 | NCBI WGS metagenome assembly MDTF01 (sample SAMN05326649, study PRJNA326480) | marine metagenome | isolation source: seawater | place: Southern Ocean | collected 2011
AGCGCAGATGCTTTGAGCCGAGTCTCAGTCTCCTCATCTTCGGGATCAGAATCAATTAGCAGCGTAGCACCAGCTCTGACTTCGGCAACACCTTTTGCGATTCTTACCGTTCTAAGCGTTAATCCAGTATTAAGATTTCCATCAAAACCCAAATGCCCAATCGCACCCCCGTACCAACGTCTAGGTGACTTCTCATTTTTTTCGATAAACTGCATAGCCGAGAGTTTAGGTGCACCCGTTACTGTCACCGCCCAGGTGTGAGCCAGAAACCCGTCAAGTGCATCAAATTCAGGTTTTAAAAGCCCTTTAACGTGGTCAACTGTATGAATAAGGCGAGAATACATCTCGATCTGACGCCTACCGACAACATTGACTGAACCTGGCTCGCAAACTCTAGCCTTATCATTGCGGTCAACGTCAGTGCACATGGATAGCTCTGATTCATCTTTCTTGGAATTCAATAAAATCTTAATCTGCTCGGCATCAGCAATAGCGTCTACGCCTCGCTTTATGGTTCCAGAAATCGGACAGGTTTCAATTTGTTGACCGTCGACTTTAACAAACATTTCCGGCGACGCCGCCACCAGGTATTCCTCTTCACCTAAATTCATTAACGCGCCGTAGGGAGCAGGGTTTCTTTCTTTTAGCCGGTGAAATATATCAGCAGGACTATCGGCACAGGGCTCGTAAAATGTTTGACCAGGCACCACCTCAAACAAGTCGCCGCGCATAAAATGCTGCTTTGCCCGTGTCACCTGAGCGGCAAACTCCCCTTCTGAATGATCGCAGCTTAACTCTACAGATTCGGCCGGTTTAAATGGCAAACTAACTCCGACGCGTTTAAAGCCGCCAGTAGTTTCAGTGCGCTTAGGAGAGTCCCAACTGCAACAAACGAAATCATAATTAAAAGACTGTGTTACTGCAGCACGATGATCCGAAACCAGAATTTGGTCAGGTAAGTACAGAACTAGATCACGATCAGATTGATCGCGACTTTGATAACGATCTACGTCCTCAAACTGAAAAGTAAGATCGTAGCCCAGCGCCCCATAAAGCCCCAGATAGGGATCTTCTGTACTATAAAAGCAGTTTATTAATTCCCGTAACACCGAAAAAACAGTTGGCTGACGACTCCGAAGCTCTTCTGACTCAGGCATTGCCCCGGCCTTTATAGCGAGAGTTAAGCTTTGCTTGTTTACATTGAGCTCAACAATTGCACTGCAATTTTCAATCACCCGATGAAGTTCAGGCAACAAAATTTCGCCTCGCGTATTAAGGGCATCAATACGCACCTCGCGTCCGCGAGCGGTAATCTGTATAGGTGGATTTACAAAGCCAATATCCCAACGCGTGTATCTGCCCGGGTACTCGAAGCTCGACGCCAGCAGCACTCCTTTTAGGCTATTGAGAGAGTTGGCGAGATCGACCATTGCCGTGTCGTAATCAAGCTCAACACTGGAGCGTCTGACGTTGATGCCGCTTGCGCAGCGATATTGAATTTGTTGTTGGGTTAGTTGCATCACCAAAACCTTTTATCGAGTTATGGCCGTCTTGGATGCTGGGGATGAACTATTACAGGAGTACTTTTTAAGCAATAGACCGCCAAAACCCAAGGCGGCCCAAGAAGAAAAACTAGCGTTGTTCTCTTTGGCAGCCTGTGTCGCTTGGCCAGCAAAAACAATCTTGTTATATCGTTAGCGTAGTCATAGGGGCAGGACGATGCTCTGCACTAAAAACGAAGTCAATGATTTTTTAGTCAACATTTCCGCTCGAAGAACCTCCTTCTCCATTAATTACTACTAAACTAAAGGTAAGAGTTTTTTACTTGGCAGACCAGCCAACTAATCTGCCCGCAGGCTTTTATATAATTATCAGCAACTTAACGGAAGTCCAATGTGCTTTTAAGCGATCGAAAAAAAACCTTAAGGCGCTCAACTGTGCAATGTCACCCTATCCACTTGAAAAATATGCTGCTATGAACGCAAACCTCAAAGCTTCTGAGGCCTGTCTTAGATGAAAACTGTTCATAAAACATGGATCCTAATTCCAATCGGTATTTTATGCTGGGCACTACTGGGATTCTATCTCTCTATCTCAGTGGTTTTCATTGGCACGACCTCGCTTCTAGCAAGCATCTGCGCATTAATCTTTGTCAAACTAAGCCTAATAAAAAATTTCAACACTATCATTAGCGCTATCGAAGTGTTTAAACAGGGCAACCGTAGCGCCAGAATTTCTGACCAGCGGCTTGCTGAACTTACCCCCATCAGTTCAGCAATCAATGACCTTCTCGATAAAACTGAGAATGAAGAATCGCGGCTAAACGAGAGCCGTCTCCGCTATAAATCATTAGTCGAAATGATGGCAGATGGCTTGGTAACTGTTAACAAAGAAGGCAGCATTCAGTCAATGAACTCAGCGGCTGGGAAACTATTGGGGTTTGCAGATGGCGAATTAGTTGGAGTTAATATTTCCGCAATCATTACAGATCCAAAATCTGTTTATGCAGAAGACTATCTGAATGGATTCATTGACGATACCACGGGTGCAGCGCCAAATCAGGAGATAGAGGTAATAAGCACAAGCGGAGAAGTAATTCCAATCCTGTTTGCAGTAAGCAAAATGGAAATTCAAAAACAATTACTTTACATCGGAGTACTAAGCGACATTTCCAAAATCAAGTCTATGGAAATGGAACTAAGGTCACTAAACGATGAGCTTAGTAGAACCAACGAACGGTTGGAAAAAACAGTGATTACCGATTCGTTAACCTTGCTATTTAATCGCCGCCATTTTGACTCTGTCCTAATTAAAGAACTGCAAAGAGCTACACGGCAGCGCACATCAATTTCTCTATTAATTGTGGATATCGATTTCTTCAAACAGTTCAATGACGTTTATGGACACACAGCCGGTGATGACTGCCTCAAAAAAGTTTCCCGCTGCATTAAACAGGTATTTAAAAGAAGCGGTGATTTACCCGCCCGCTATGGCGGCGAAGAGTTCGCAATCATTCTTCCGGGCTGCGATGGTCTAGAGTTACAAGAAAGGGCCGAAACACTAAGACAGGAAATAGTCGAGCTAGGCGTTCCACACAGCGAGTCTAATACTGAGAAAATACTCACTGTGAGTATCGGAGCAATCACTTACAAACCTAACACAAACGATGTCGCTGGGCCCAAGCCAAAAGACCTTTTCAGCGAAGCTGACAAGGCACTTTACCGCGCTAAAGCTAAAGGCCGAAATCAAGTAGTTTTTGCTGGGCAGTATCAACCACTAGCAATACCCACCATGACAACGCAAATGTATGGTCAGTTCATATCTCGCTAACGCACGCGGGGGTGGGATTCCAGTCTTACACCTCTTAGTTGAACCTAGCTGAAACTCTTTATAACCTGAGTATCCCCCCAAATCCCTGAGCTTTAGCCCCCGCGCTTATTGACGACAAATAACTTCTTACCTCTTATTTACAGTTAGACGTTATACTTTAGAAAAAGTAACCGTTGAGAGGCCACAATGAGAATTACCTTGTCCCGACCTATATTTGCCGCACTGTTATTCAGCCTAATTACGACTACCGTTCAGGCTGATGATTTTTCTCGATCTAGGCCAGAACGACTGGGTATGTCTTCGACCCGCTTAGAGAGTCTAGACCGCGTTCTCAAGTCCTATGTTGAAACCGAACAACTAGCAGGGCAAGTTGTATTGGTTCTCCGAAAAGGTCGAATTGCCTATTCTTCAGCCAACGGAATGCAAGATATTGAAGCGGGCATTCCTATGCAAGAAGACTCCTTGTTTAGAATCGCCTCGCAAACCAAAGCGATTGTAAGTACTGGGATTATGATCCTCCATGAGCGCGGCCAATTGGATATAAGCCATTCTTTAAGCCGCTATATTCCTGAGTGGAGCGACATGCAAGTTGCCGTAGCAACAGAAAATGGTGGCTACACACTCGAGCCAGCTGAGCGCGACATAACACTTCGTCATTTATTAACCCACACCTCTGGCGTTAGCTATGGTAATGGCCCCGCCCAAAAAGAATGGGAATCAGCAGGCTTCCAAGGCTGGTATTTTGCTAACCGAGATGAACCGATAGCGGACTCTATAGCCAGGATGGGATCTCTGCCTTTAGATGCCCAACCAGGTACAGCATGGATCTATGGCTACAACACCGACATCCTAGGGGTGGTCATCGAGAAAGCAAGCGGTCTAAGCCTTGATGAATTTTTGCGAACAGAAATTCTTGAACCATTGGACATGAATGACACTCACTTCTATTTGCCTGAGTCAAAACAGGGCCGTTTGAATACTGTGTATAAACCGAAGTCAGGCGGTGGTGTTGAAGCTATTCCAGCAAAGGACGGAATGCGCAGCCAAGGCATGTATAACGATGGCCCACGAGCCAGCTTTTCAGGTGGAGCGGGTTTACTATCCACAGCCACCGACTACGCCAAGTTTTTGCAAATGACTTTAAATGGCGGAGAGCTTGACGGTGAGCGGCTCTTATCACGCAAAACAATTGAGTTAATGACAGCGAACCATCTTGGCAACATCCCCTACCAAAGTGGGCGCGGGTTCGGCTTAGGCTTCTCGGTGGTTACTGACCTAGGCAGGCGCGGCTCACTTGGATCTGAGGGTGAATATGGATGGGGGGGTGCCTACCACTCAACTTACTGGGTTGACCCGGTGGAAGAGCTAGTTGTAGTGTACTTAACCCAGCTAATTCCAGCTGAAGGAATTGATGACTACAGCAAGCTCCGAAGTGGCATCTATCAAGCGATCATTGATTAAGCCATGAAAAATTCAGTGAAATTATCGGTACTCGATCAATCTCCTGTCCGCGCTGGCAGCGACCCCTATTCTGCATTACAGGAGACTATTAAACTCGCTCAACTTACCGATGAGCTTGGCTACTATCGCTACTGGGTCGCAGAGCACCATGCCTCTGACGCCCTAGCCGGTTGTTCACCAGAGGTGTTGCTTGGCCGCCTCGGCGCTGAAACCACACAAATACGTATTGGTTCCGGTGGAATCATGCTGCCTCATTACAGTCCTTATAAAGTGGCAGAAAACTTTAAAATCCTGCAAACTTTATACCCAGACAGGGTCGACTTAGGGATAGGGAGAGCGCCTGGTACGGATCCGTTCACTGCAGCAGCAATTCGTTATGGCTCAAGAGTTGGCCCCGAACATTTCCCCAATATGGTGTTAGATTTACAAGCCTTACTCAATGACACCGACCCAGCAACACCAGGCATGCAAAATGCCCGTGCCTTTCCGAAGGTTAAAACACCCCCCGAACTTTGGATGCTGGGATCAAGCGAGGACAGCTGTGGGCTTGCTGCAAGTATGGGCCTGCCTTATAACTTTGCTTATTTTATAAACCCCAACATCAGAAAAGATATTTTTGACCACTATCGCAACCATTTCCGACCGGGACCGAACTTAGACAAGCCCCATAGCTGCCTAGCCATATTTACGATCTGCGCAGACACCGAAGAAGAAGCTTTAAGGCTTTCTAGCAGCCGCGATCTTTGGTACATCCGGTTACTTCGAGGCAGTCCTGGCCCTTTTCCAAGCGTGGAAGAAGCACTTAGCTACGACGATTACTCTCCGGGCGAGCTGCAAGCAATCGAACAATCTAAAGACAAGCGCGTAGTCGGAACCCCAGAACAAGTAACCCGACATCTCAAGAATCTAGTGGAGCGTTTTAAACTCGACGAGCTAATGCTAATCACCATCACTCACGACGTAGAAGCACGTCGAAACAGCTATAATCTGATAGCAGAGGCTTGGTAGGTTGAATTCGGCGCCTGTGTTAGTTTAACAATAAGCGGTTTTTAACCGGCGTTTTTATGTGGCGCTAAACCAAGCATCAAGCAGCTCAAAAAATGTAGGAGCCATCTAATGAAAAAAATAATATTCAGCTTCTTTATCCTGTTTTTCCCTCATTTAATCTCGCAATCTGCATTTGCCCAACTAGCAACACCCGGCGCAGCAGGTCTGGCTTTTGGCCATGTTCACTTAAATGTTAGCGACCTGGAATATCATAAGCGACTTTGGGTGGAGCATTTTAACGGCATCGTCGTTGAGAAGGGCGCTCTTACTGCCATTAAGCTGCCCAACTTGTTTCTACTCCTTACAGAGAAAGCACCCACCAGGGGGACACAAGCGACCGTAATAGATCACATAGGCTTTAAAGTCAGAAACATGGACAGATTTTTAGACACGTGGCGAAAAGCGGGATTTGAAGTCGATAATGTATTTATCGGCGCCGAAAAACAAACCAACGCTTACATCACGCTACCTGACGGGGTCTATGTTGAACTTCAAGAAGATCAAGCTTTAGCGCAAGAAATCGCAGGCTATCATCTTCACTACTACCTGCCTGATCACAAATCTTTATTGGCCTGGTACGCCGATCTTTTTGAGCTGGACATAAAACCGCGAGGCATAATCGCCACAACAACCAATGTCCCAGGTCTTAATTTAAGCTTTGCGAAAGCCACGATAAAAAGAAGCCCCACAAAAGGCTCCAGTATTGATCATATCGGTTTCGAGGTAGGCGATTTAGCGGCTTTTATTAAAAAGCTGGAAACGAAGGGTATTGTCCTAGATGCCCCCTATCAGGAAATTCCTGCCATTGGACTCAAGGTAGCTTTTTTCACTGACCCTGCCGGTACGCGAGTTGAACTTACCGAAGGCTTGAGAGATTATTAGATCCTAGGATAATTACTTTGGTTGTTTTTTTAGGTCGATTTATTGAGAACTAAGAATTACTTTATTACATCAGCCCCGCCGGATACTGAAAATGACAACTCCACTAGGAAAGGTTTTTGCCACAGCCATCGGTTTAACTTTTTGCAGCCTCGCTAATGGTCAAACTATTACGTTGGAGCAGGCAATGGCTGACCCAGACTGGATAGGTCGAGCGCCTCAAAACCCCTATTGGTCTGATGATGGAGACAGTGTTTACTTCACTCAGAAACGCGCCGAGTCCCAGCTAAAAGATCTGTATCAACTAGATCTGGATCGCGGCAGTATCCAGCGGATATCACCGGAATCTTATCCCACTGCCGATGTGCCAAGCAGAACTCTATCAGGCAACGACCGATTAAAAACCTATACGCGAGAGGGCGATGTATATGTCAAAGATCTTCGCAGTGGCCATATTACCCAGCTAACCCGAACTGCAGCCGTAGAATCATCAGCACAGTTTACGGCCGATAATGGCGGCGTAATTTTTAGCCGAGAAGACACCGTGTTTGTACGCGATCTTGACAGCGGTTTGGAATATCAGGCCGCCGAACTTTTGAGTGAAAAGTCACCACAGCAACATCTAAATGATGCAAATCCAAGCTATCTAGAGTCGCAGCAAAGCCGCTTATTTGAAATTATAAAGTTACAAAAAGAGCGCGAGATCGCCCTACGCGAAAACCGTGAAAACAGCCAGCGAGCGGACGCCGACCGCGTCTTACTTCCCTTCTATTTAGGGGAAAAGGAGGAGGTCTTAAGCAGCAGCTTATCTCCTAATCAGCGCTGGATGGCAGTTGTAATTCGAAGTGAATCTGAACGAGAGGCAGGTCGTGCCGGGATTATGTCTAACTATGTTACAGCCACCGGCTACACAGAAAACCGAGAACTGCGAGCAAGGGTTGGCACCACTAATTTTGCCAACCAGCGACTAATTCTATTGGATTTACAGACCCATCAGCAATCTGAAATCGACCTTACAGACCTGCCCGGGAGAGAGGATCAGGCACTTTTGGAGCAGCTAGGAATAAAGCCCGATGAAAATAGCAGTGAAGAAGCAAGTGCCAGCACTAATAAGGCGGAATCAGACCAGCGCAAAATTCGTTTACAGGGTTTAAACTGGAGCAAAAATGGCGGGCGCCTTCTTTTTCAGGCCATCTCACGAGACAATAAAGACTACTGGCTATTAAGTTTAAATACCACCAACCTCAAGCTGATAGAGGTAGAAGATTCAGAAAATGGTGAGCCCCTATCTTTAGGCAGAAGCCCATTAACACTGATCCATCATGATCATGATCCGGCCTGGATCAATCGCCGCCACCTCAACGCCCATTGGCTGCCAGACAGCCAAGGGGTGATGTTTCAATCTGAGCAAGATGGCTACCTGCATCTATATCACTGGGCACAAGGCCATGTGACTCAACTGACCAAGGGCGAATTTGAAGCCTACGACCCGAGGATTTCAAAAGATGGGAGGAACATTTATTTTAGAGGTAACGTGGAAAATCCGACCATCTATGAAATCTATCGGGTTACGATTACTAACCAAGAGCTTACTCAACTGACCAACCTAGGAGGCATGAACGACTTCGTGCTTTCTCCTGATGAAAACAATTTACTTATAACTCACAGCGAGGCACTGATGCCTCCAGAGCTTTATCTCCAGCGAGCAAGGCCCAAGGCTGCTGCTAACAAACTCACCAATACCGTGTCGGAGCAATTCAAAGCTATAGATTGGACCGAGCCGGAGTTTGTAGAAGTACGCTCGTCATACAGTGATGCCCCTATTCATTCCCGGGCTTATACCCCGGATGACGACTCTATAAATCGTCCAGCCGTAATTTTTATCCACGGCGCAGGCTATCTGCAAAATGCTCACCAGGGTTGGTCCAGTTATTTTCGTGAATTTATGTTCCACTCCTTTTTGGTAAATCAGGGTTACGTGGTGCTAGACATAGACTACCGCGCCTCCCAGGGCTATGGCCGCGAATGGCGCACGGGGATTTACCAGCGTATGGGTACTCCCGAGGTTCAGGATCTCGCCAACGGGATAGATTGGCTTGTTGGCCGAAAGAATGTGGACCGCGCGCGGGTGTGCACCTATGGCGGATCTTACGGTGGCTTTCTTACTCTTATGGCCCTATTCAAAAAACCTGACCTGTTCGCTTGCGGCGCCGCACTGCGCCCGGTAACCGATTGGGCTAGCTACAACCATAACTATACCTCGAACATTCTCAACATCCCTGAAATTGACCCTGGCTCATTCGAGCGCAGCTCACCCATTGAGTTTGCCGAAGGCCTCGAGGCGCCCTTACTTATCGCCCATGGCATGCAAGACAACAATGTCTTTTTCCAAGATTCAGTGAGGCTTGTTCAACGCTTAATTGAACTAAAAAAAGAAAATTTTGAGATGGCGATTTATCCCATAGAATCCCATGGCTTTCGAGAACCCAGCAGCTGGCTAGATGAATTTCGGCGGATCTATAAACTGTTAGAGAGGAGCATCAACTCAACTCCCAATTAGACTCTCCATTGGATTGCCCAAACCGAGGACTACCGGGGGTTTGGCAATCCATCAGCGCTGAGTTATTCTTCAATGATACTCCATTGCGATCCTTTCGAGGGCTGCATCAACATTCTTTACAGCGAGTCTAAAAATGGCCCTTCGCCCTCTTCCGATTCCAGTCAATCATCGGCCTTCTGTTTCAAACCTAGGTTCGCCGATTCATGATTCTCGGCAGTTTTCTCGTCGTAACTTCATCAAGCTCGCGGGCGCTGGCGCGGCGGCCGGGACGGTTGTAAGTGCGGCCCCAGCTGCAGCACAAAGCATGACCTCTAGCGAGCGTGCTCTGCTTTTGTTAGCCATCGACGTGGCTAGAGATGCTGGCGCACACTATTCAGATGGCCGTGTTATTCGGACTCAATTTGAGGCGGTGGGCGCTAGAGAACTTCGTGTTTCGCGGGTCCAAAGTACAGATTCTTTTGGGATCAATATCCGAGTCTTAGTAGGCGGCTCTTGGGGCTTTTCAGCCACTCAAGTTTTAACTCGAGAAGCAGTCACCAAAATGGCTAGAGACGCCGTCGCCATAGCCACTGCCAACAATGCTGTGGCACCCTCCACTGCGGCGCTGGCGCCGGTGGATGTTTACCCAAATGCCAGCTGGGTAACCCCTCACTCTATCGACCCATTCACTGTCTCTTTTGAAGACAAGGCTGCGCTTTTATTAAAAGCCAATGAAGAGGCATTACGCGGCAGTAATGTTCGTTATGCAGCCAGCAATATACTTTGCGTGAAAGAAGAGCGCTTAGTGGCCACCTCGGAAGGCTCTTTTATTGATCAAACTTTCTATCGCATCAATCCCTCCATGAACATCACCGCGATTTCAGATGACGGCAATGACTTTCAAACTCGCGGCGCGGTGGTAGAGCCTGCCGGTCGCGGATATGAATACATATTAGGATTAGATCTGGTTGGCAATGCACCCAAATGGGCGGAAGAAGCTGCATTAAAATTAGAAGCACCGTCGGTAGAACCGGGAAAATGGGATTTGATTTTACATCCCTCGAACCTCTGGCTAACGATTCATGAATCAATTGGCCACCCCACTGAACTTGATCGTGCCCTCGGTTACGAAGCTAACTATGCTGGCACTTCGTTTTTGCATCCCCCGGAAGAGACCCTAGGACAAACCCGAGTTGGCCCAGACTTCATGCAGTTTGTTGGAAACCGGACTGAGTTTGGCGGCTGCGCCACCACCGGCTGGGATGACGAAGGCGTGCCAGCTGAAGAATGGCCCATTATCGAAGACGGTATCTTTGTAGACTATCAGACCACACGCGACCAAGCAGAGTGGATTTCAGCGCAGACAGGCATCACCCGCAGTCACGGCTGTGCCTACGGACAGAATTGGGAAAGCATGCCGTTTCAGCGCATGCCAAATGTAAGCCTAATGCCCGGCAAAGAGGACATCAGCGAAGAAGATGTTATAGCGGCAACCGACCATGGCATTTTCATTGAAGGTCGAGGCAGCTATTCGATTGATCAGCAGCGCTACAATATTCAGTTTGCCGGCCAAGTATTTTGGGAAATAAAAAACGGTAAAAAACATCGCATGCTACGTGACGCAGCCTATGTTGGCCGAACTCCCGAGTTCTGGAACTCTCTAGATGTTATCGGCGGTGACAGCACTTACTTCTTAGGTGCTTCTTTTAGCGATGCTAAAGGCCAGCCAATACAAGTAAACGCTGTATCTCATGGCTGCCCGGTATCATTGTTCCGAGACATCGACATTATTAACACTGCTTGAAAATACGAGAAATAAGCAAAAAGAAAAAGATCGAACAGCAAATAAAAGAAATTCATTCAGGAATTTGAGATGGCAGAAGCAAAAGGTCTTTCAAAAGACGACCTACAGTCAATCAGCAACCGAATTTTAGAACTCTCAGAAGCGGATCATTGTCGCGTGAGAATCAATTCAGGCTGGCGCGGCTACACTCGTGTGGCTACTAACCGCATCACCAGCGCTGGCGGCTCTGAAAAAACCTCAGTCAATATCACCAGCGTGTTTGGTCAAAGAGTTGCCTCGGTAGAAACTAACCGTCTCAGCGATGACGAACTGCGCCAGGCTGTTAGACGCTCAGAAGACATGGCTCGCATAGCCCCTGTTGACCCTGAATACATTGAGGAACTGGGCCCACAGATCATAGCGCCTATCAACGCCTACTATGATTCAACTGGCGAACTCACCCCTCAAACACGCGCAGTGGCTGCAGCTCTTGCAATCAAGCAGGCGCAGTCAGCTGATCAAGTTGTGGCATCCTATATGGATGTAAATGCAGGCTCCACTGCATTAGCCACCTCCAATGGTTTCTATGGATCTCATGCCCACACCGGAGTTGCCTATACCCTTACCTCACGCAGCCCCGATGGCAGACAGTCGGGCTGGGCAGGCGATGAAGCAAACGATTGGAATAATATTGAAAGCCAACGAGTGGCCAACGACGCCGTGCGCAAATGCCGCAACTGGCGCAAGACCGCATTAGAACCTGGTGAATACACCGCCATTTTAGAGCCAACCGCCGTTGGTATGCTCATGCGCAATATGGTGAATGTGTTTAATCAGCGTACCGCCGATGAAGGTCGCTCTTTTTTCTCCAAGCCAGATGGAGGCAATCGAATCGGCGAAAGCCTGTTCGATGACAAGATCAATATATTCAGCGACCCTGCTTATCTAGATGCAGAGACCTCTCCTTTTAACAGCGTAGGCCAGCCACTAGCAAAGCAGGACTGGGTAAACTCGGGCCGACTGCAAGAATTAGCTCGCTCGCGTTATTGGGCACAGCAAAAAAATCAGCAGCCCCTTGCCAGCCCAAGTAACCTGATCATGGCCGGTGGCGATGACTCTTTAGAAGAAATGATAGCCTCCACGCGCCGTGGAGTTTTGATCACCCGCTTTTGGTATATTCGAGGCATTAATCCCAAAACTATTTCCTACACAGGCCTCACCAGGGATGGAACTTTCCTTATTGAGAATGGCCGCATCAGCAGACCGGTAACTAATTTTAGATTCAATCAGTCACTGGTTGATATGCTGCGCAATGTTCAGATGTTGTCTCCTGCGGTACGAGTGGCCGCATCAGAAAGCAGCTCGGTAAGCACTCCCATTGTTGTGCCTGCAATCAAAGTGGATAAATTTAATTTATCCAGTGTCAGTGACGCGATCTAGGCAGCAAAGATCCGAGGACAAGTGAAAACCAAGCAATGAGAGTGAGTATCGCAGGAGTCAGGAAAATAAAGCTCAGAGAAGAGCCTTTATAAGAACACTTAGGCCAACAATGAAACCCTGTTGTAGTCCTTGGTAGGTCTTAGCTGTCCCT
>MDTF01000433.1_pt1 | contig 12613 bp, 11 predicted proteins | sample 811191 | NCBI WGS metagenome assembly MDTF01 (sample SAMN05326649, study PRJNA326480) | marine metagenome | isolation source: seawater | place: Southern Ocean | collected 2011
GAAGCACTACATTTATTATGCCCGCAATAAGAAATTATTGGTATTTCGTAAAGTTTCAATTTATCGGGTATTAATTTTTTTAGTTTTGGATAATGAGAATCAATAACTGAACTGAACCATTCATTTAATTCTTTAATAGACATTTTTTTGATTTTTGAAACAGGTAAATTAAAAGTGTTAGGTATATGATCTTTCGCATAATATTCACAGGGTAAAACATTTAAAACAACAACAATTTTTGAATTTAATTTTTGTATAAATTCTTTATAATTATAATTGCTATGAATTAATTTTGTTAAAACACTGAAAATCCAATCAGTATTATTTTTATTAGAAATAACGTAATGAATATGTTTGAAAAAAGTAGTGTTGTCGTTTTCATTTTTTATCACTGTTTTGTAGTTTTGAGGAACTAAAAATTTAATTTTTGCAAAACCATTTTCATCAACAGTTGCTACACCACTATTTGAGAAATTTCCATATGCTTCTTTTGCGCCATTAATTACTAATTTATTACTAGGTTTGGCACACCAATATAAAATTTTTCTATTACTAAATTTTTTCCCAACATCTAATTTGATAACATTGTTATAGTTTTTTGGGTGTCTATTTGTAAAATTTTCAGCATTTTTTTTTACAAATTCTTCTACATAATTAATTTTGTTTAACCATTTTGGTTTTCTTTTATTACTGGATTTTAAAGTTTTATTAAAATCTAATTTTAAGCAACTAGCACATAATTTTCTTGTTTTATTTGACATTATATATATATCTATGTATTTATAAAAATTAAGAGAATTCATGACCCGTTGGATAATGTAACCCATCATAAATACCTGTAAAGATATAAAACTAACAAACTATAAAATATAATGGAGCTAATATTGAATAATAAGTTACACGAATACTTAAAACCTATAAAAGAAGCGAAAAAAATAACACGAATAACAACGACTATGTATAATAATGAAAAGTATTATCAAAACGCAGATAATACTTTGGAAAAATTAAAATTAATCAAAGAGAATTCTTATTACAATTTTGTAGAAGAATCCAATATAAACCGCGACTATACGATGGATGAATCTAATCCTGTAATTGCGGATAATGTTTTAAATGGTGAAATATTTGAAACATTAAAAAATTATTATAAGGAAAATTTGAAGAATAATATATTCGCTCTGGGTGACGGACAAAGTAATAGATATTATTGTCATAATGAATTTATATCAAGAATAATTCATTTTGAGATGTTAAACTTGATTGAAAAAATAACGGGTAAAAAATTACGACCAACATACACATATCTATCCTTTTATACCCGTGGGGCGGAACTTAAGGCGCATATGGACCGCCTCGAATGTGGTTATACGTGTTCGTTTATAATTGATAAACCAACTGGGAGTAATTGGAATATATACGTACAAAAAAAAACAACAAAACTAAATGAGTTCAAGCATAATTATACACCGCCAAAAGATGAATGTCACGCATTAGATTGTGAAGAGAATGGTTTGATGGTTATAAATGGTATTACTAATATACATTATCGGGATATTTTGGAATATGATTATTACAATGTATTGTTACTGCATTACAATGTAATTGATAATATTGAGGGTTGTTTTTCTTATAACTAAAGACAATTATATTGAGTGCATAATTGTTTAATGTTACTATTCATATCTGTTACATTTAAATTATAATTAAATTTAACATAACACTTGAGGGTAATTAGAATATCTACCAGCGAATTATGTAGTTCGGTGGGTAGTTTTGATTCGGGGAACAGGGTTAAATATAATTCACTTAGCGATGGTGTTTTAAAATATGGTTTATTGGTTGATTTGGTATGTCTTACAATATTACAGAATTGGGTTGTTTTTCTCATAGTGCAGAATTCAGCCTTTCTAATTGGAACATTATTAACGTATTTTGTAAAATGCTGCGGGATTTTATTTTTTAAACACTCCACAAAGACCATTCGCTTATCAAATGAAATATTGTGACCGACGATTACATCAGATATATTTACTAACTCATTAAATGAATTTAACGCAGAGACAATATCAATACCGTGCGTATCTAAATACTCCCGTGTAATATTGTGTTTTTCAAAACTACCAGGTGAAATAATTACATCATCCTTAATTTTGACATAATAGTCTTTGATTAATGCTTCGTTCGTTTCCATATCATATAAAATACAACTAATCTGGATAATATTAGGCCACATATTAAAATCATAAATAGATGGTTCCTTACCATCATCGGTCTTTTGTGGCAGCCCAGTAGTTTCAGTGTCAAATACCAGAACCTTCATATTTTATATATTTGGATTATATATAAAATTTAAATTATTAATCAATTTTAAAATATATTAATAAAAAATTGATAAAAATATATTTTATTTATATACATTAATAATATAATAGATTATGTCGGGAGTTATGTGCCAAAATAATCCCAATCATACCTATGATAGCATGGTTCTTACTATTCCTGACGCCGTTCTCCCTACTGATATTCCCCGGATTATTAATTGGTTCCTATATTATAATATTGCCGATGTATCTGATGTCACTGTTTACAAACACCCCGAGCCAGAGTATTACGCGGAAGATTCTTCGCGGTATGGGTATGCGGTAATTAAAATCGCAGAGTGGTATAACAATAACGGTAGTCGTAATTTTTACGATAATATTGTATCGGGGACAGCAAAAATGGTTTATAATGACCCTCATTTTTGGGAAGTTGAGTTTTATGAGCCACGGACACAAGAAGAAGTCCAAATCTTACAAGTGGATATGGTAATTGACACAGTAGAAAGAAAATTATCTATGACACCATTAATGCTACCTATTATGCGACAAAACGCTTCTATTCTACCGCCCGATGACACAACTGGTGGTGATGGTAGTGACATAAATTATGTGCGAACAGAAACCGTATATGAAGATTACAACTCCGATTATGATGAAGAATTCATTAATAATAAACCAGGTGATATGGAAACGCAATATAATAACCTGATTGAGAAAAATAATAGAATTCTATCTACTGAATTCGTTACTTTAGATGACCTTAGAGTAAAAAAAAACAAATCGCCATCTAAGAATAATAAGCCTGTGCCGCCGCCCCGAAATGTCTGGATGCGCCGACTACGGCTGAAACTGGACCATTAGAGAAAGAAATCGCTGTCGTGTTCTTCAGCAATTTTACAACAACCATATGATTTACGATGCCACGGACTAATCCCAATATTTTTTATTCCATTTATATGTGCTGCTGTCCCATATCCTTTATTCCCACTAAGATTATAATATTCGTCTAACTTCTTATAGCATTCGCATAATTCGCAGATATATTTATCTCTTTCAACTTTAGCCAATATTGACGCTGCCGCAATAGAACAAAATTTATTATCACCTCCCTCAATCGCAATATGATTGACTTGTTGAATTTGCGAAGTTTCTTTATCAAAATAAGTATATGGCTTAAAATCATTTCCATCAACAAGTAGATAGAATTCATTACAATATTGGTTGGTTTGTTTAAATTTATCCATAATTTCACGGATTGCTTTATGCATCGCACTATGTGTGGCATTTCTGATGTTAATATCGTCTATTACAGTTTCATCTTCATATGCGACGGTCCATGCTAAAGCGTGTTCTTTAATATATTCAGCGGCTTCATTAATTTTTTTTTTTGATGTAAATTTTTTACTATCTTTCATTAATTCATATTTGAAATCAGTATTTTTAGGTAAAATAACAGCAGCAGTATATACTCTCCCAAACATAGGACCACGACCGACTTCATCAATACCGATTTCAGATAATTCGGATTCGGGATTGTATGATTGTTCCAAAATGTGTTTTGGCATTATTAATTAATATTTATATCTATTTTTATTATCTACCTTATATAAATAAGATATGGTATTCAATTTTAAAAATAAAAATATTAAAATCATTTTACTTGTATTATTGGTTTTAGCCTCTGTAGCTTGTTATTCTATGATGAGGAGAGATGTAGAGGGTCTCGGCAATATGTCCAGTCATTTTGAGACGAATTTCAAAATATATAACAAAGATTATAAAAATGGCACTGATAATTATTTTTTAAAGCCATATGCTGCTAATGAAACCGAGATTAAATTCTCTACCGACACACCATTATCCAGTCTATCGGGGACCGTCATAAGCAAAGAAGATGTTAACAAAAACGGAGGCATCTACAAGTATATGATTAAAAATGGTTATGATATGTATAGATTGACTACCGCTACTACACCAGGAACGGTTGAAAGTTATGAAGTATATAAAATAGACATTCCATTCACAATTAATCTTCTCGATGCCGATGCGGCTATTGTTGACTCCGTAGTAGATGCGGCAATTGTAGACTCCGTAGTAGATCCGGCTGTAGATGAGACCGTAGTAGATTCTGTAGTTGATGAGGCCGTAGTAGATTCTGTTGTTGACGAGACCACAACAGTCCGCCCGCGTCTCACTGGAAGCCCCGCGGCGACACCAGAACAGCTTGCCGAAATAGCGAGACTAAAGGCGCTGGAAACAAGCCAGACTGTTATAGTTGAGACAACAACACTTTCCACCACATTAAGTATCGCCGAGACGAGCATTGAGCCGGTGAAGATAGAGAAACTGAAGGTGTTAATTAGTGGGGACGCATCTATTGCTGGGTCCGCAAACGGACCTGTGCTGCCTTCTAATGTTATTACAACATTAACACCCGCGACCGCTACTGAGCCTACATTTTTGAAGATTGATATTGTTGTCCCCATAGATGAGTCCGCCGCGATGATAACAAAGTTAAATGATACTTGGTTTTCTTCTATTCTCATATTCAATGCTGCGATTAATAGTCAAGCGATGAGTGGAATTACCGCCGAAGCGATACCAGTTCCTATCGCAGTCGTAATTGAGCCTTTTGGTAATATGATGTCCTACTTTTTTGGTAAAAAGGTAAAGGAAGGTATGACTGGCTTAACTTACAGAGGTAATGTATTACTCCGTTTAAGAGAGGGTGATTACTCTAATGTTTTAACAAAATCGGGAGAGACTCTGGATATTACAATGAAAAAATCCAACATCGTGCTTATTCAAAATGGTGGGCTATTAGTAAAGCCACAAAATTATGTAGCACCACCAGTAACCCCTCCAAAAGATAACGGCGGTCAGACCACATACATTAAAGATGAAAATGGTCTCTATGTAGCAGTTAATTCCCAAGCGACTAATTCGTGCTTAATTCCTGGTTCCGACCCAGCGCTGGTGACTAATAATAAGTGCCCGTTTTACCCTGATACATCTATGTTTGAAACCGCTATGAATAATCCATCTAATCCTATTGTAAATCCCGTGAATTCCATGAGTCCTGTAGATTATTCGCAGACCCTATTTGGACCACATGCGACCGGTGTGGCTGCGAATACCCCCTGTTCCAGTTGTAATAATAATCAAGTCCCTGCTGCTACAAATACTAACTCGTGTAGTTCCAATAATGTAGCGAGGACCACCGATGCTGTAGTTGATGATGTTGTAGTTGATGATGTTGTAGTTGATGATGCGACAGTTAATGACCTGGTAGAAAATCCTTCTACCGTGCCTGCTGTTCCAACTACCCCAGATGCTACCAACGCTCCTAATGTTCCTAATGTTTTTAATCAAATAAATAGTGCTGGTAATAGAATGATGGCGCAGAACGGTAATGATGGTAATGGTGCGGGTAATGCGGCTGCTGCTGCTACCAGTAGTTACAGTGATTTCAACGGTGCGGGCAATATGAATCCATCTATGGCGAGAACAGACAATATCTTCCCTGAATATGTTCCCAACCTAAATGATAATAATGCCGAACCAAGACCTGTATTGGCGAATTTCTCCAGCTTTGGTTCGTAAAAACTAACTATTAAAATAATATTATTGACTATATAATATTATTATCTAAATATGATTTAGTATTATATACTTTCGCGTCAGGTTTTAAAGATGTTGTAAAATTTGTCATTAAACCGTCATATAAGTATTATTGTAGAATGTTTCGCTCAATAATTAAGCGAAAGATCACCCACCAAGCTGGACGTTTGGATCAGCTACGGGTGGTGGTGGACCTCACCCACCTTTTTGTTTTCTTACTTTTCTTGTTCTGGTTTTTTTGAATAAACCAAATAAATTAAATGTTTTACGGCGATTAGTAGAAGATTTGCGCTGGTATTTGGAAACTTTGGTTTGTTTCCGCCTGGGTTTTTTTCTAAACCGCCGTGTTAGAACCATTAATTATAATATATGGTTTTATTTTATTTATTATAATTAAGTTTTCATTTGTTTATAGGTCTGTAATTATTTTTTTTTTCAAACATTTTTTATCAATTTTGATAGTTTTACATTTAGTAGATGCGGGAACAAAACTAAGAACGCATTTTGCTTTATTACCATATAAGGCTGTAGTGCAGCCTTTTTCTTTTGTTTTTTTAGTAAAATTAAAGAGAGTTGGTTTATCAATAGTACATCTGGACCTAAAATTTTCATATCTCTCACGAACTTCGCAGTAAGTAAGACCTGATGTTTTTCCTAACATTTTATTAATGATTTCGTGTAAGTTATAAACATAACGAGATAATGAATCTCTGTTTTTGAATACTTCAGGTGTTAAAGGGTATTTTTTGTAGTTATTAGTTAAATTAATTCTACAATATTTACAGGGTAATGTATATTGTAAATTAACGAGTAATTCTTTATATTTTCTTTTTTGTATTTTAGTGGGATTTACTGGATAATTGAAACTGATTGTATGTAGATAATGCCACATCACTGGTCCCCAAGTTGATGTAACCATGCCATCGCCGCTTGAATAATCTTTTTTGCTATATGTTTTACCACGCTTTTTTTTTACTTTCAAAGTTTTATTCATTATAATAAGTAAATATAATAAAAAATAAATATTTGATTATTATATAATGACAATCTTAAGTGATATACGGAATCAAACGCGCATTACCTCAAACCTACTTTTATCTAATAAAGTCGGTTTAATGGTCGGTTTATTGTTTGTATTATTATTTGCGTTAATTTCTTATTACTCATTTACTAATCTTATTAAGCCATTAATATCCGGACATAAGTTGAATAAGGAATTCAAGATGAAAGGCCGTAGTGGTGGTGGTAGTGATGAGGATGACGCTGTATCTATTATGTATTTTTACACCGAATGGTGCCCATATTGTAAAAAGGCGGAACCGGAATGGGAAAAGTTTGAAGCACACGTAGATAGTATTAATAATTCCAATGACCGCAAGATAATTCTATCTGCGATTGATTGCGATGAGAAAAAAAGTATTGCCGATAAGCATAAAGTAGAGGGTTACCCGACTATAAAATTATTTTATAAAGATGCGGTTTATGATTTTGATGCTAAAGTTACAAAAGATAATTTAGTACAATTTTTAAATACGATTGATTAAGATGGTTGATATACTATATTTTCCACATTAATATCATTCAAATTAAACGATATATCCGCATCAGTATTAATTGTATTATTACAAATATCTATATCATTATTATTAATTTTGATGATATAATTATCCGCCAAAGTTTTACCAAGTCCAATTAAATGCTGTCGCTCTTCCCTATTTGAAAAAACATAGGACCAGTAATTTATATCAAATGTATTTTGAGTAATACATACATTTATGATATTATTGTGGCTTAACGAACTAACCGTATCATTTTCGTTTCCAATAATCATCATCTTGTTGAACACAGTTCTGATTATAAAGTATATAAATGAGAAAATATTGGTATTTTCAGTTAAGTTATTATTAGAAATATCTTCATTTAGTAACTCGTCTTGTATTTTAGTAAAATATATGTTGGAGCAATCCACAGGACATCTTTTATCATTTATGAATGATAAAATGTTGTCTGCCGTACATTTTTCATACAAATAACAATCATTTACAGGACTATTGGAAAAGATTCCGCCGTCAAGATAGTACTCATTATTATAAAACGGAGGCTTGATAATCACCGGTATAGATACACTCATATGAATCGCTTGTATAACCGTTAAGTCGGGGTGAGTTAAATAATTTAAATCCACTTTAGTGAATTTATTCAAATTAGATGTAAATAAATGCCAGTGTATATTGGTTAAATTATACAATTCTCTCAAAGTAATATTAATATCTACATCAGCAGCTAAAAATAATGGTTTAAGACAGGTTATAATGAAATTTTCATCACATAACCCCTTTGTGAATATTAAATTGAAATAATCTACTGATGAAAAATTCATCAAATTGCTCCACGGTCTTTTAACAATAAAATCATCAATAGAATTCCAATCCAATTTTAATAGAAATATTAATGCTACGACACAACCTATCGATGTAGAATATATTGATTTGATTTCATTATAATCTATAATATTTTTACAAACTAATTCTTTAATCGCTCCATATGAAACTATGCCTACTGGACCTCCGCCACATAAAACAATATGTTTGATAGTCATTATTAATAAATATATACGCAAAATTTTTAATATTATATTATATTTAATATTATATTATGAACGATTCTTTATATAATTTCAGCGATAAATCCGATGCTGATAATAATTCTATCAAAATAAATATGGACGATTTATACATCAAAAAACAACAACAAGACTTGAACGTAGTGAGTAATTATAACAAAATATTAGGACGGATACACAATAAGATTAAATTTACTTCAAAACAAATGATAAATAATCAATGCATTTGGTATATTATGCCGGAGATGATGATCGGAATCCCGAAGTACAACCATAAAGATTGTACTGTATATGCTATAGAAAAGTTGCGAACAAATGGTTTTGTTGTTCGGTACACACATCCTAATTTACTATTTATTAGTTGGAAACATTGGATTCCGAGTTACGTAAGAACTGAAGTAAAAAAACAGACTGGAAAACAAATCGATGCAACAGGTAATATGATTCATCAAGAATCTGTTATGGACGATTTTTCTAACGCTGATAATTTTGATAATTTAATGCTGAATAAAAGCAAATCTATTAAGTCTAAACCCGAAACGAAAGGTGATTATAAAGATATAAAATCTTATAATCCATCGGGAAATTTGATATATACTAATATGCAACTGCAAAAGTTAGACATAGACGGCTAATTTATAAGAACCTTACATAAAAGCTTCAAGCCATTTTTCGGCATCTTCATTAGTATCAAAAGTTTTACAGTATCTTTTGTTATTTTTTCTTATTGTCGCATTAAATCTTCCACCTGATGTTGTTACTATACTGCCAGTCCCTTTTTTTCTTTTTTTTATATCTAAATCGGTTAATTCAAGACCATTTTCAAGTTCAAATCTGCGAGCGTTTAACCAGTCCCAACATTTATCTTCATTTACATTACAGAAATTATATTTAATACCGTTACTTTTAAGTTGTGCTTTAAATGTATTTCCTGTTTTAGAAACACAACCGATATTAATCGTTTTATTAACCGATTGTGTATTTTCCATAGCAGTAACCCATCTTAAATTACCCACACTATTATCTTTGGGATTTTTATTTATATGGTCTACTTGTGGTAAATTATGATGATTGGGAATAAATGCTGTAGCAACTAATCTACTAACTAAAAATTTTTTTCTATGTTTTTTGTTTGTTAAACTAATACAATAACGTTCAGCTTCACTGAGTTGCTGTTTCATAATACGGTCTTTCTTATTTTTAACTCTACCAGATGTAGAAACAAAGTAATCATAACCCTCGGTTTTCTTCCATCGTTCTGCTGTATTATCGTCATCCATTATAATCTTTAATAACTATATAAATATGTAATCAATTTTTTTATAATTATCAAAAAATTGATTATTTAGTTATTTTTAGACTTTTTACTTTTTTTTCCTCCATTTTTACTCAATTTATTTTTTTTGCTCTGATTACTTCCTTTTTTTTGTGATTTTGTCGATGGCTCCTCAACAACTTTAGTTTCTGGTTCCTCAACAACTTTAGGTTCAGGTTCATCCACAACTTCGGGTTTTGGTTCATCCACAACTTCGGGTTTTGGTTCATCCACAACTTCGGGTTTTGGCTCATCTACAACTTCGGTTTCCTCTTCATCCGCAACTTCAATTGGTTCATCAACATCAACAACTTCAATTGGTTCATCTACAACTTCAGTTTCTGGTTCTGGTTCATCAATAACTTCATCGTCCGACTCATCAACAATTTCATCGTCGGTTTCATCGTCTGTTTCGTCGTCTGTTTCGTCGTCGGTTTTGTCATCTGTTTCGGGCTTATCAATAATTTCAGTTGCGGGTGCTTTAATCTCTCCAGAAACTATTAGGTTTTTTTCATTTAATAGTTCAAAAATCTTTAGAAGGTCTTTGAAAAAACCAATATGTAAATCGTAAATAATTATTTTAGAATTAGATGTTAGTTTAACAATTTCTTTGTATGTAATATTATCTTTAATCCTGATAATATTGTTTTCAACACCAGTAACAGCCCCATCGCTGTCTTTTATAACTTTTTCATCAAATTCAAAAATGTTGAGAATGGTTTCATTAAATAGTTTATTACGATTGGATGTATAATCGGTAAACATAGTCTTAACAATTTTGATAATTTGCTCATATACACGAGATTCGTCATTTGTAGAAAAGTTAGATGTTAATTTTTTGCATAATTTATCATACTGTTTGAATTCTTCAAATAATTGCTTGAGTTCATCGTCTTTGGAATTTAATTTGGAATTGTATTGCTTGAGTAAGTCAGTTTCTAAATTTTTAATTTTTTGGAGTATTTTCGGTGATGTTTTGTATACTTTATTCATATTATTAGGGTTGAAAAGTATATTTTTTTTCAAAGTGCTGTAAATATAATCAGTATCACATAGTATATCAAATACACCAGAGGTATGTAAGTTTTCGGTAAATTTATTTAAATCAGCAGGGAATTCCATGTTGAGATTTGTTTCGGTCTCATCAATAGGTGATTCAAAAATAGCATTAATGAAAGCATAAAAAACATTATTGTATTTGATTTTTTTAGATGGTTTATCATCAGTATTCTCATCATCTACCTCATCATTATCATCTACGTCCTCATTATCTGCTGGGGCGCTATTTAATTCCTCGTCGTATGCCTCTTCAGTATCAACATTTTCGCTTTTCTCATTAGAATTACCAGTAAATAAATTGCGTATATCATCAAACATACCGCCACCAGATTGATTAATCTCCTCATCCTCGTCGTCGGGGGTTTCCGCTAATTCAACAGTTTCATCTAAATCAGCAATTTCCTTAACTTCAATTGGTTCATCTAAATCCTCAATAATAGGTTCTTCCACTGATCGTACTCTTTTTTTCTTGGCGGCTAATTCGGGGTGGTTTAAATTATGATTAAATGTGCTATATATTCCCTTGATTAAGATATATAATTTGACGAAATTAATAGCAACAATTTTACATAGATATTTCTGTTTTTTGGGTCGTATCACTCGCTGGTTGGCATTATTTTTATACATAAAATCATCATTATGTATATCATTCAAATTGAAAATATATACTTCTTTGGAAGTGTTAAATTTAACATCGAATGGTACTTTAATTTTTTGAACAGCATTTAAATAGAGTTCCTCGGATAAAATATATAACTCCTTACATTCATCACTAAAATCAGTATTTTCTTCATATACTTTAGCATAATTGTTAAAACTGGCAGCCTTATACAAATAAGTACCAAACGATTCTTTGATAAATTCGTCAAATTTTTTATTTACCAAACTCTTGGGTAATTTATTAGAATTATCCGGATTGGAAAATAAAGAGCCGAAATTAAATAGATTAGACATATTATAATAAGTAAATAAAATTATTTATTATAAAATTGATAAAAAAGATTTAGATATTAATATTTAAGTATTAAAACGATCCCAATGGAAATTAAATCAGAGGGTAAAACAGTATCAAATAAAGAATCAAATACAAGCGAACATAACAATACTAAAAAAATACGAGCTCGTTTATCAACTCCAAAAGATATAACTAAAATGTGGAATTTATTTGAAGAGGAGATAGATGATAATACCAGCAGTGATTGTAAAAAAGCACAATTAGAATGTATATATCGGACGGATGCCGAAACCGATGAAAACTGTAAGGATATTAATATTTGTAGTGCATGTAAGACAGCGTTGTTTGTTGGTGACGAGGGATTTTTGAGTTGTCCCAATACAAAATGTGGTATTATTTATAAGGATAATTTGGATTTAGGTGCTGAATGGAGATTTTACGGTGCTGATGATAATCAATCAAGCGACCCAACAAGGTGTGGTATGCCTATCAATCCACTATTAAAAGAGTCTTCCTATAGTTGCAAGGTTTTATGTCCTGGAAAGTTAAGCCACGAAAACTGGAAACTCAAAAGATATACAGCGTGGCAATCTATGCCCTATAAGGAGAAATCCCAATATGATGAGTTTCAATTGATTACGATTATTTCGCAAAACGCAGGAATATCCAAAATGATAATTGATGAGGCAACGCGGTATCATAAGATTATATCCGAA
>MDTF01016294.1_pt1 | contig 12607 bp, 11 predicted proteins | sample 811191 | NCBI WGS metagenome assembly MDTF01 (sample SAMN05326649, study PRJNA326480) | marine metagenome | isolation source: seawater | place: Southern Ocean | collected 2011
ATAATATTAAATGCTAACTAATTTTAGTTATATAAAATTTGTTTAAAGCATTAAGATTAAAATCCTTAAACTTACTAAATCTGATAAGTTTTTTTTTATCAATTTTTATTGTTCTTAATGTTTTTTTTTGTTTTTTTATAAAATTAACAGAGGCATCAATAGCATCCTTGCATGACTGCATAGTGAACAAAAATTTATTTTTTTTTATTTTTCCTACAAAAGTTTGAACTATTTTTCCATTATCAATTTTTTTCGATAATAAAATTAAACTTGCTCCAACTTTTTTAAAATTTCTATCATGTATAGCCCAAAAATTACAGTCGGTACCTCTGTAATAAGGCAACACACCCATGTGAATATTTAAAGCTTTATTTTTTAATAAAAAATTTAGAAGTGGTCCTTTAATAATGCTTGAGCCAAAAACTAAGAATAAATCACTTTTTAAAAAAAATTTATTATTAAGCAATTTTTTTTGATTAATCTTTCCATATTCAAAATTAATTTTAGTAACATTGTTTTTTAGTTTAATTTTATTTTTAAATATTTTCTTTTCTGCATCTTTAACGTAGGAAAAATATTTTTTTATTAATGGGACTTTTTTAGTTCTTATTACTGGCTTTTTATTTTCATTTATATAAACCACTTTTTTAAAATTACTAGATAATTTACTGACTAAGTATTTATGTCTTAGATGGGACGATGTTAAAACAGAAATTATCATAAAGTATTAATGTTTATTCTAGGCATAAGTAATCTATTTTTAAAATTATTAACTCTGTTAGTGAAAGCAATCTTGATTTTATATTTCTTAAGAATTTTTATTAATTGTAAATTATATTTTCCTACTGGATATGAAAAATAAAAAATTTTTTTATTTATAAATTTCTCTAAAATTTTCTTGTTTAATAAAATCTCTTTATTTTGAGTTTTATAATTTAGTTCATCTAAATTAAACAAATGACTATGCGTATGAAGTCCAATAATATGTTTTTTTGATAAATTAATAACCTCAGACTTATTCATAAATATCATTTGATTTGTTTTTGTGTAATTAAATTTTTTTCGCTTGAACATTTTAATTAATATTCTGTTATACAAATTCAAATTTTTATTGCGAAGTATTCTTATGTAAATTTCCGATAATGTGTGAAAAGGATGTTCTTTTTTGTAATTTTTTATTTGTGTTTTATTTATTTTGAATTTATTTTTAGAGAATAAAATAAAGTCATCAGCATATTCTTTTATATTTTTATAATATTTTTTTATAAAAAATTTTGAGACTTCGTGATAACCAATTTTTTTTTTAAACTGAAAAGAATTAATAAAAAAAATTCCCTTAAGGTTATATTTTTCTAAAATAGGTCTAGCAATATGAAATTGAGATTTAAGACCATCATCAAAAGTATATACATAATTTTTAATTAAATTCTTTTTAACAATTTTCTCAAATTGTCTTTTTGAAATTGATCCTTTAATGCTCATAAAATTTTTGTCATGAAGATGATGAAGCATTATATATTTCTTATTCATAACTGACATTATTTGCTTTATATTATATAGTAATTAATTATAATAAAATTTCCTATTTTTAATGACTGATTACTCAAAACATTACAATAAGAATATTTTACCTGGCAGATGAAAATCGGTAATCTTTTCTCTGAAGCAGGCTTTAACGCAATATACTCTAGAGCGCTAGTTCACAAATGACCGCCATACTATAAATGGTTTGCAAAACTAGGTTGGAATTTTTTCATTATGTTTGTCGTATATATGGTTTATTTGCGAGAGACTGGTTTCAAGTAGAAGTTTAAGCAAAAAAAAATGCTTAAAAATTAGCATTATTAAACTTTATTAAAATAATTTTCTAAAAAAACCATGCATCTCTTTGACCAATTTTTGTAAAAATTTTTATCATTGATAACTTTTTGTCCAAAAGAAACTAATTTTTTTAAATCATTAAATACATAGACTATATTTTTATTTTTTAGGTTTTTAAAATCCATATGACTTTTACTTTTTAAGATAAATGGTATTGCACCATAATCTAAGGCATCTGCTACAAGTGATGTCCCATAAACAAAAAAAGCTGTAGCACAATTCTTAAAAGAATTTTCAAGTGTTTCTTCATTAGATAAATGATAATATATATTATTAGAATTATTTATCATTTTCGATATCAATCTCGTTGAAGAATGTGATGGATGTAGCCTTATTATAATTTTTTTATTTGGATATTTTTTTGAAAATAAATTTATTAATTCTGCCAATTTAATAAAAACACTTCTATCCAGCCCTTCTTTCTCGACTAGCGCAGGTATTCCAAATAAAATATTTTTTTTATTATTAGAAAAAAATTTTTTATTTATTTTTTTCCCTAAGATTATTGATTTATTTGCTAAATTATTTTTTTTTAAAAAAATTGAAGTTTGTTTACTGTAGCATAAATAAATAAAATCATTAAAAAATTCAGGAAAATAAAACTTTGAAAAAGAATTTTTAATTAGAGGAGGGTTAAGTTTGTTTTTTAAACAAAATCTTTTAATTTTCTTTATATAATTACTAGGTAACTTCGACCTCATAATCATCGGCAGATCAAGGCCATGCTGCAAACAGTAACATTTAATATTTTTTTTTTTACAAATTTGAGCAATCAATGCCTCTGAGGGGCTATCACCCTCAGCCAAAAATATCGATTTTGGTTTATAAAAAGAAATAATACTTTCAAAAAATATAAGCTTAATTATAAGTGCAGAATTTTCAAAGCTAGTGTTTACATTTTTATAAAAAAAATATTTTTTTATCCAAAAAATATTTTTATTCCTTATTATCAAATTTTCTTGTTGATGATCAGCTAACACTCCAATTTTATACTTCTTATTTTTTATAAAATTTAATATTTTATTTATTTTATAATTTTTGTTTGAAATAACAATCACATCTAAGTTTCTTTTTTGAGTAAATTTAATTAAATTTAATAAATTTTCAGAAATAAATTTTATAAAAGTGAAATATAATTGAGAGAATTTGGACTTCGAATCATTATCTTTTGACCTTGATAATGTTCTGAAATAACTTATTTTCTGTCTATAAATTGCTTGTTCAAGATTGTAGTTTTTATAAAAAAAACCTTTATTTTTTTTAACCATTCTTATTAAATTAAAATTAATATTTTTTTAATAGCTTGTTACCTTTTTCTAAATTCATTAATATTTTAGTAATTTTTTTGCTAGATCCTTTTATGAAAAAGGGGTTTTTTACTTTTTCAAGGGATTTTAGAAAACTTTTATTATTTTTAATATAATCTATTTTTCTTACAATACTTTTTAAATTAGGTTTACAGTTAACTATATTTTTTGATTGTGGTCTTCCATTTTGCCTGTTTCCAATATTTAATACAGGAATTTTAAGCATGGATGCCTCAATTATCCCTGCTGATGAATTCCCAATCATTCCTTTAGATTTTTTTAAAATTTTTATAAAATCTGTTCTCTCAAAATTTGAAACTAATTTAATATTTTTATTTTTTTTTTTTAACGAATTTAAAATTTTTTTGTAACCAACATCATTATTTGGATATATCCAAATCACATTTATATCTGTCTTATTTATAGCAGCAATCAAATTATTTAAATGTTTATTTAAATATTTTTGTTCATTTAAAATAGGATGAAAAATAACAATATAATAGTCAGATTTTTTCTGGCTTTTATCCGGGTTAATATCATCTAGTTGTGGAGCCCCTGTAAAAAAAATACGATTTCTGTCTTCGCCCCAACTGATCAATCTTTTACATGCTTCGGCAGATGGAGCAAAATGTATATTTGAAAACTTTGAGATTGCAGCACGTGAAAGATCATCAATGTGTCCAGACTTATCACCTGCCTGAATATGAGCAATTGGTATATTCATATAAGCACAAGTTATACTAAAAGCCAAAGTTTCAATTCTATCACCAGTAATAATAGCCAAATCAGGCTTTAATCTAGATAGCTTTTCTGCATAGCCAATCATCGCTTTACCAAATGACTTTGGCCAAGAGCTAATATTGTTGTTTGGACTTTCAAATTTCACTTTAGCAGATATCTTTAATTTATTCTTAGAAAAAATTTTTTTATCAATTTTCATTTGTTTTTCTAAATAATTTCCAGAAACAAATATTTTATAGTTTAATTGATTTTTTTTAAAATATTTTAGAACATTATTCGAATAAGCAAATGTTGCTCTAGAATCAAAAAAAAATAAAAACTTATTTAACTTATTTCTGCCCATTTAATTTTTTTATTCATTAAAATATTTTTTTTTACTTTCTTATTAAGTACCTGGTAGTAAAATTTTGCAGGTATTTCAGACTTATTTGCACATGGTCTTTTTACAGATATATTCTTGTCAGTAAAAATATCACCTTTTCTAATATTTTTAGTACTAACCACAGACTCCCTGGCCCATTTAATTATTTGAATCTCTTCTTTGTGAATAATTTTTTTATCATTTTTTGATGCATAGAATACAGCATTACATCCCTCTACTAAATTTTTTAGCTCATAAGGCTCTAACGACGACGCATGATCAGGTCCTTTAGCTTTTTTATTTAGAGTAAAATGTTTTTCAATTATTTTTGCGCCCAAAGCGACAGCGCCTATGGAAGTATAGATTGAGGATGTATGATCTGATAAGCCAGTTATTAAATTAAATTTTTTCATGTATTGTTGGATTACCCTAATATCTGAAATTCTAGGATCACAAGGATAGGAGGAAGTACATTGTGTTAGAGCAATATTTTTATTGATTTTTTTTACTATTTTTACCGTATCAGAAACCTCACTCATAGTTGACATTCCAGTTGATATTATTGTTGGTTTTCCCTTTTTAGCAATATGTATTTGCAAGGGAGTATTAGTAAGTTCACCCGAACCAACTTTAAAAACTCTTAATTTAACATCCTTTTCTAAAATATCTGCAGACTTAAATGAGAAAGGTGTACACAAATAATCTACCCCTTTTTTTTCGCAGTATTTTTTTAAAAATTTGTGTTCAGAAATGTTTAGATTTGTCTTTTTTAGAGTTTCGTAAAGACTATCTTTAAAATTAGATGATTTAGGAGTTAGTTCGAGCATTTCATCTTCGAGAACATGAAATTGAAATTTTACTGCAGATACTCCGACTTTAGAAGCTTCATCAATCATTTTTTTAGCAAGACCTAAATTTCCTTCGTGATTAATACAAGCTTCGGCAATTATATATGGTTTAGAATTTTCATTAATTGTTTTATCGAAAATTTTAAAGCTAGGTTTCATAGTTTTGATATTTTTTTAACAATTTCATAGTCGACTTTGTCATTTATATCAAGTGATTCATATTTATCAGTTATAAAAAAATTCCAATTCTTATTTGGATAAATTTTTTTATGCTTTTGAATAAAATCTCTAGATACGTAATATAGTAGGCTATTTTCATACAAAAAAGGTTTTCTATCTTGTGTTCTGCCTCTTTTAGAGCTTAAAGAATTAAAATATTTTTTTGAAAATAATGAGATGTTTTCATAATTTTTACTTACAGTTAAACAATGATTAAGTTTTTTTGTTATACAATATTTTACAAACTCTTTTATTGTTTTTACTTTTCTTAATGGCGAGGTTACTTGTAAAATAAAAATTCCTTTTATTGTTTTGTCTAAATTATTCAATGTCTCAAGTATAGTGGAGTCTGTAGTTGAAAAATCACCTGAATTTTTTTTACTTCTTAATAACGTTTTAATTTTTAATCTTTTTCCTATTTTGAGAATTGCATTACTATTAGAGGATAAAACAATATCTTCTTTTAAAAATAAATTTGATTTTTTTGCTTGATTAATAGTAATTTCGACCAAAGTTTTACCATTTAATTTTTTAAGATTTTTATTTTTTAGTCTAGATGATTTTGACTTAGCTGGTATAAAGAAAATATAATTTTTATAAATTTTTTGCATTTTAAGTGTATAATCTAAAATTAAAAAAAAATAATGAAAAAAATAATCAAGGTTTGTTTAATAGGGGCTGGCCGTATTGGTTTTAAGCTTGAAAACGATGCAAAGCGAAAAAAACCAGCAACTCATTATGGAATGTGGATTAGAAATAATAATGTAAAATTGAGTGCAATTTGTGACAAAAATAAAATAAGTAAAAAAGAAACAAATAAAATTCCCAAATATATAAAAATTTACAAAGACTTTGTTAAAATGATTAAAGCAGAAAAGCCTGATATTGTTACAATAGCAACTTGGAAAGATAGTCATTTTAAAATCACAAGTAAATGCATAGACTTAGGAATTCGGACAATAGTGTTAGAAAAACCACTTTCAAATAACATTAAAGAGGCAATTCAATTGAACAAAAAAATTAGAAAAAAAAAAGTGAATATCTTAATTAATCATCGAAGACGTTTTGACACTGAGATTATCAATTTGCGAAAAAAATTGAATAAAAATATTATAGGAAAAATTATAAATATTAATGCGAATTATGTATATGGAATTCTTACTACAGGCACACATTTAATAGATACTCTAAGAATGTTACTAAAAGATATTGCAGGTGATGTAGATTATGTTTCTGGCCACGAAAATAAGTTTAATAATTTCTGCCCAAAAGATGATCAAAATGTAGATGGTTCTATAGTATTTAAAAATGGCCTTAAGGCTTCTATTAATTCGTTAAATATGAAGAGCTATGATAATTTTGATATTTTTATTTATGGAACTAAAGGCCTAATAGTGATCACCGGTATCGGAAGAACAGGATTATTATATAAAGTAATTAATTCTACAGAACACACTGGATTTAGAGAATTAAATTTAAAACCAGATATCTTATTTGGACCCAAGCCAAGAAATCAATTTGGTTTGCTCTCAAAAAACGCAGTTGATTGTTTTTTAAAGAGGAAAAAATCAATGTGTGATTCACAAGAAAGTTTGATTGATATGATAATAATTGACAATCTTATTAAAAGTTCGAAACAAAATAGTATTAAAAAAAAAATATCAATTCCAAAAATTTAATTTATGTGTGGAATAATCGCGGTGTCTTCAGAAAATGCAATTTTATCAAAAGAAATAGCTGAAAAAAGTTTAGAAAAAATACAACACAGAGGACCAGACAACTCATCAATTTTTAATGATAATAATATATCTTTGGGATCATGTAGATTAAGCATATTTGATTTGTCCAATAAAGCAAATATGCCAATGCAAGACGCTACAGGCAGATATACAATTTCTTATAATGGTGAGATATATAATTTTATTGAGATTAAAGAAAAATTTAATATTAAAACTAAAACAGAATCTGATACTGAGGTTCTAATTGAGCTTTATTCACTTTTAAAAGAAGAGTGTCTAAAAGAGCTAAATGGAATTTTTTCTTTTATAATTTACGATAAGCTTAAAAATATTTTTTTTTGTGCAAGAGACAGATTGGGTGTAAAACCATTTTATTTTACATCAAATGAAACAATTAATTTTCATGCTAGCTCTGAAATCCAAGCTATTTCTAATTCTGGTAAAGAAAATTTTAATCTAAATTATGTAAAAAATTACTTAGAAACTTCATTTTATGATTATGGTAAAGAAACCTTTTTTAACAATATATATCAATTACTCCCTGGAAGTTATTTAAAATATCACATAAGTGATAAAAAAATTGAAATAGTAAAATATTGGGATCTAAAAAGTTTTAAAAAGAATGATTTAAATGAACATCAAATTTTAAAATTAGGTAATGAATTAATTGAAAGCTCATTTAAACTTCAAGTTAGGTCTGATACTAAATTAGGTCTAAATCTAAGTTCAGGTATTGACTCACATATAATGATTCATTTTGTTGATAAAATAAATAGTGGTCAAAAAAATATTTCTGCTAACAGTTTTTATTTTGAAAATGAAAAATATAATGAAAGATCAGATCTTGAAACATTGTCTCAAAAATATAATTGGAAAGTAAATTTTTTTAAAATAACTGAGGAAGATGTAATCAGTAATTTTGATAAAGTTTTAAAAGCACAAGAAGGACCATTTCCTGGATTGCCAACAATTGCAAAACAGTTATTAATTGAGAGAGCTTACAACAAGGATTGTAAGGTTATCCTTGAGGGGCAAGGTGGAGATGATATCGCTGGAGGATATAAATATATAATAGGTAATTATTTTTTAGAACTTCTAAAAAATTTTGATTTCCAAACATTGGCAAAAGAATTCCTACTTTTTTCAAATAAAGAAAAAATAAAAAAACTAGAATTAGTTAAGACTGTATTTAACAATTTTGATTTTATCAATAATAGTGGTTATTCAGCAGATGGAACAAGAGGAGTTGTTAAAAATATTTTAAATAAAAACTTATTAAGTAAAAAGAATAATCTTTTAAAAACAATATTTGATGATTCAAAAAGCATTAAATCTGATTTAAATAAAGTTATTTATAGAGATTTAATGTATACAAAACTTCAGAGAATTTTAAAAAGCTGTGACAGGGCATCAATGATAAATAGTAAAGAATTGAGAGTTCCTTTGCTAGATCATAGACTTGTTGAGTTTTTTTTTAGCTTACCTTCTAAATATAAAATTCGCAATGGGAGCCTAAGATATATTTATAGAAAAATTTTTGCCCAAAATATTTTAAATCCAGAGGAAGCATTTAAAGTAAAATTACATAGAGCTGATCCGCAAATAGAGTGGTTATCTGCAGGACTATTTGATTGGGCATATAGTATTTTGTCTGACAGAAAAACATGGCATGATGGAATTTACGATACACATAAATTGTTAGAACGATTTGAAAAATTTAAAAAAATATCAAACAATAAAAACTCAAATTTTATTTGGCAAGCCTTATGTATAAAAAGAATGATGCAAAATACTACAAATGATGAATATATTTCGAAATAATATTTTTGTATTTGCCTCTTAAATCTATCACCAATTTTTTTGATTTTTTTATAGAATTATAATTAAACTTATCATGATCTGTAGCTAAAATAATCATATTGTACTTATTAAGCAAACCATTGCTAAATTTTTTTGAATTAATAATTTTTTTTCTTTTTTTGATATGAAACAAAAAACTTTTATTATATGGATCGCAAAAATCTATATTAAAATTTCTTTCTTTAAATTTCTCGAAAATTTTTATACTTGCAGACTCTCTTGTGTCTTCAATATTTTTTTTATATGACAATCCTAATAGTAATATTTTAGGTTTGATAAAATTTTTCGTTAAATCTAAAATTTTTTTTATAATCCAGCTTGTTCTAAATGAATTAATTTGGGAAGATAGTTTTATAAATTTAACATCAAATCCCATTTTTTTTGAATACCATGAAAAATAAATTGGATCTATTGGAATGCAATGACCTCCAGTTCCAGGACCTGGTAAAAATTTTTGAAATCCAAATGGTTTTGTACTAGCTATTTTAATTACATCATAAATATTGATATCTAAATTATGTGTTGCAATTTTTAATTCATTTATAAGAGCTATATTAATTGATCTATATATGTTTTCTAATAATTTTGACATTTCTGCAACTTTAATACTCGGGGATAGAACAGTTTTCTTAGTAATTATTTTATAAAAAATATTACATAATTTTAAAGAATTCTTGTTTATTCCAGAAACAACTTTTGGAGTATTTTTAAAATTAAATTTGGGATCTCCTGGATTTTCGCGCTCTGGAGAGTATGAAAGAAAAAATTCATTATCAATTTTGAATTTTTTTTTCAAATCATTTAAAAAAATTTCTTCAGTACACCCTGGATATGTTGTGCTCTCAAGAATAATTAATTGACCTTTTTTTACAAACTTTTTTATACTCATCCAACATTTTTTTATACTTGATAAGTCAGGTTTATTATTCGTTAAAGGTGTAGGAAGACACATTATAATTATATCAGCCTTAACAACATTCTTATAGCTGTTCTCAAAAAATAATTTTTTTTTTATCTTTTTAATATCACTATCAGGGATGTAAGAAAATGGTGACTTACCTTCGGAAATTTTTTTTAGCTTTTTTTTATCTTGATCATAACATGTAACGTTACAATTTTTCTCCGCTAGCGCCAAAACAAGCTTAATACCAACGTATCCAATACCAAATACAGCAATATTTATTTGTTTATTTTTAATTTTTTTTAGAAGATTTTGAAAATAATTGGTCATCAAATTAAAAGATAATATATACTTAATATAATTTAAAGTGTATTAAAGCAACCTAATCATTACAATTTTAGAAATTTTGATAAAAATATTGTAGCTACAATTTAAAAATAAATTATGAAAAAAATTTTAGTAACTGGTGGAGCTGGTTTTATAGGAAGTCAACTTGTTGAGCATTTGTCAAAAAAAAATTATGTCACTGTGATTGATAATTTATCTCAGGGCAATAAAATTAAAAATATTAATAAAAATATAAAAATAATTAAAGGAGACGTTAGAGATAATAAATTAATTGATTATCATTCAAGAAATTGCTCTTCGATATTTCATCTGGCCGCAGTTCTTGGGGTTGATGTAGTATCAAAAAAAAATGTAGAGACTATGGAATGCGAATTCGAAGGGTTGAAAAATGTATGCAATGCAGCAAAAAAAAATAAAATTAAAAAAATCATTTATTCATCTTCAAGTGGGGTTTACGGCAAACTTAATTATAAAGGAAATGTAAAAGAAGACGTTGTAATTTCACCTGTATCAGCATATGCGATAGCCAAAAGATCTTGTGAAATTTATTTAAAATATTTTTATTTAGAAAACAAGATTGACTCAATCGCTGTAAGACTTTTTAATGTTTATGGGCCTGGTCAAGATACCAGAATGGTAATTCCTCGTTTTATACAGCAAGCCAAAAACGACAAACCTATCACTATTTATGGATACGGGAAACAAACTAGAGATTTTACATATATAGATGACTGCGTGAGAGTTTTTGATTTAATAAACAAAAAAATAAATGGATTTAAAATTTTGAATTCATCTAGAGGGCAAGACTTTAGCGTCAATGAATTAGCAAAAGTAATAAAAAAAAAATTTACTTCTAAGTCAAAAATTATTCATATAAAAGTTCCAAACAATCTAGAAGAGTTTCAAGTAATGAAACGATCTGGAAATTCATCAAAATTACGAAACTTAATAGGTTATAAACCACACACTAACCTTATGGACGGTTTAAAAAAAATAGTCTAATTATTTTAAAAAAATCTAAAATATAATAAACTCAAGTATTCTAAATTAAATATTATAAAAAATAAGAATTACAATTAAAAATTTTTAAATAAGTTTTCTTCTTTTTTATACCAAGCGATTGTTTTTTTTAATCCCTCATCAAATGTAAATAATTTTTTAGATCCAATAAAATTTTTCATTTTAACTGTAGAAGCCTTCATCCTATGAATCTCTGTTTTTCTTTCAGGCAGCCCTCCAATGATTAGTTGAGATTTAGAGGCAGTAAGTTTTTGAATTTTTTTTGCAAGTAATTTAATCGATATTTCATTACCATCTGATATATTTACAATATCATAAAAAAATTTTTTATTTTTCATGGCTTCAATCAAAAAATTAACTGTATTTCCAACATAGTTAAATTCCCTAGTTTGTTTCCCTTTGGTTATTTTGACAGTTTGATTTCTAATAAATTTTTTTATTAATTCTGGTATAACTGCTTTTTCACTTTGAGTTTCCCCAAACACATTAAAAGGCCGTAAAATTTTGATAGGCTTTTGTAAATGTTTCATATGCATTTGTGCATAAAGTTCACCTGAGTATTTTCCAATTGAGTATGGTGAAATAGGATGTACTTTCATATTTTCTTCAAATAAAAATTTATTATTCTGATGTCCGTATACTTCAGATGTTGAAATATAAATAAATTGGCTATAATTTTTAAGATTTTCTAACAAGTTTGCAGTTCCAATAATATTACTTTCAAGAGCTTCATTATAATTTGAAAAACTACCTTTAACATCATTGTAAGCAGCCAAATGAAATATAACTTTAGGTTTAAATTTATTTATTTTTTCAATTGAATTTGAATGTCTTAAGTCACATTCAATAACTTTAATATTTTTCCAAACATTAAATAATCTTATATTCTCATAAATACTGTCATATTTAGTGGTTATAGCTACTTCATAACCACTGTTAACCAACTTATTGACTAGATGAGAACCTATAAACCCAGAACCACCGGTAACTAAAATTTTTGATTTCATTTAATTTATAAAAAAATATTTAGTGTTATTTAAATTCGATTTATTTATTTAATTGATCTTATTATTTCAAAACCTTCTGCAGCTTCTAAATTAACCATATTACCTCTAACTTTTATTTGATTTTCGATAGATTTCAAAGATAAAAAATTAGGGTATGGCTTTAATTCATCTTTATAGAACTTTTTTAAGATTTTTAATTTTTGTTTATAAGTATTATTTATATCAACAAAAAAAATAGGATTAAATGCTCTATTTTTCTTAATTAACTTTTCTGATGCAGATGGAATTTCGAAGGAATATATTCTTTTTAAAAATTTTTTTTTATAAGGTCTGGATGCAATCAACGTGGCTTCTGCTGTGGCTCTATGATCATGA
>MDTF01015360.1_pt1 | contig 12597 bp, 8 predicted proteins | sample 811191 | NCBI WGS metagenome assembly MDTF01 (sample SAMN05326649, study PRJNA326480) | marine metagenome | isolation source: seawater | place: Southern Ocean | collected 2011
GTAGTTAAAGAACCTTGAGTGAGACCGCAGAACGGTTCAGACAGACTCATTCATAGCATGTAACAATCAGGCTAGGCCGAAGTACAGAACCATTACCTCTGGCGAGCATGGCCCTATGGATGTCAGGGTAAAAAGGCCAGCGCTTGATTGACCATAACCCTTGGCGCGAGACTATTCTGTTTTGTAGAACGTTAGATAGCCAGTAAACATTTCTTCCCAACTGTTTAGCCCAAATTGAACTTCTTGAGTTGGATCAGGGTTAAACGGGTTGGAGAGCGAATTATCGAATGCGCCTATCACATGGACAATACTGCCGACCGGGATCGCCTGGGGTTGATCTAAAGTATAATTTGGTTGCCAACCATAGTTATAAGCAGGAATGCTAAAGATATCCTGCATCGCGCCATCTGGAGTCTCTAATGTAAACTTCATTTTCTTGCCACGAAAGTTCATTCGCGAACGCACCGCAGTAAGCTGCACTGCCTCGTTAAACTGATAGCTCGCATGCATTGGGTGATTATTTTCATAAGGCGGAATAACAAACCTTGATGACACCGCTTGCGTCAAAATCTCTTTGTTGTCGTCTCGATCTGAAAAATACAATCCGATGGTTGTTTCATCAATTGCCGCAACTCCGTTAGACACATAGTGAGACTGCATGGAAAGTTTATAACCTTTTGGTATAAATACAGCAGTGCCTTCAGGAAATTGTGTTGCCGGATTAGCACCTGGAATATAGCTGCCCATAAAGCGTCGTGTAACGCTATTTTCATTTTTCTCTGACCCCCAAAAATCTTCCTCAGGAGGTGAAACAAAGGTCATCAGATGATGAAGCACCGCTTCTTTACCCGGACGATATTGAAATGCACGAACCCATTTGTCCTCTTCAAAAGTCAGCTCCGCCTCGCTGTAGACATAATCTTGAATTCCTACCGCCGGGACTTCATTAGGCGCAGACTCAACGATAAAATCTGGCTCGCCGAGCTCCCATTCGAAAACCTTTTCGATAGGCACTAATTCAAGCGGGTCTACCTCGCCGTCGCCTCGCGGCGCCCCAGCTGCCATCCAGTGGATCAAGGTCTGTCTGTCGGCAGTAGAAATGTATTTGGCACTGCTAGAGTGACCGATAGAAGGATCAACCTGCATAGGGGGCATACGTTTGTTGAGAAGAACCTCGCGAATCATCGGAGACCAGCCCAACACTGATATGTAGCTGTCCAAAGCAAACGGTCCAACACCACCCCAGCGGTGACATTCAGAACAGTTCTTGAGCAGGACAAGAGCTACCTCTGTTGAATAATCTGGCGGGTTAGATGCATGCATTTCTCTCACGGGAAATTCAAGCGAACAGCCCATTGTTTCAGATTTTACTGTGTCTTTAACTTCGGCGTTCACAACATTTTCAAGAGTATTGCCCAGCTCACCGTCAACTGGACCGCGATAGAAAAGCGATAAACGTTCAGGATTGAAAACCATGACCTCGCCAGCATTGGCAATTTCTAAGGCTTCCGTCACCAGCTGGCCACTATCTCGAAGCATAGGCACATCAAAGCTGCCGTTTAGTTCTTGGCTCGGGGATGAGTCGATCAGCAGAAACTCGATGTTGTTTTCGGCATACTTCGCATGCAGGGCATTGAAGGATTTCAGCTTTAAATCCATTCCGGCGCAGCTTGGCGAATAAGACATCATCACTACAGCATTACGGTGGATGTATCGACTGATCTGATGGAATTCGCCATCCGCATCTAAAAGAGCAAAATCACCGACTCGATCAATAGCCGCAGACGAGATTGTTGAAAAAGCTAACGCGGGGGAAATAACCAGCAAAGAAAAAAACTTAGCGAGTCCCATATGTAAAATCCAAAGGTTCTATCCCCATCGCAAATTACTGCGACATAGGGTTTTTGCTAATGTGGGGATTTTCTTGCACATCCCGTGAATAGTTTCTGTCATTTTGATCCATACCGCCTCGAGCAGGGCCGCCGGCTCCGTAGATACCACCTCGAAGAACGAAAATCATATAATCCATTTGACTAATTAAGTGATCAGTCTTGTTGGTGTACTGAGCCACCATCGATTCAATAGCGCCCGGCCTATCCATCTGCTCCGGATGAGCAAGAATGTCACCTATCACCACTTTTAAAGCTTCTAAGTTGTCAATAATGACAGACGCTTCCGGGTGCAAAGTGAAGAAGTTCGGCGCAACAACAGGAATGCCTGGAATGTCGCTGGGCAGCGATACTAAGCTGCCGTGCAGGCGAGTGACTTTCTCTTCATAAGTGCCTAAAGCGAATGCAATATCTTGATAGAGGCTTTCTCGATCGGGGCTGGTTGCCGCAATCTCCAATACCGCTATCTTTAACCACTGTGACGCCCAAGTAAGGCCACTAAACTGAGGAAAGCCGACCCTATAGGCATAGGCTGCTCCATGCTCTGACAACAAATCCTCTGACTTAGGCTCAGATGCCACAGAGTGGATGTCATCACTTAAATATTCCGCAACGGCTCCGTCAATGGCCAGCTTCTTATCCAATATATTGTCATCGAGATAGATGCCCATGACCTGAATAATAAATTCTCGGCCCCGAGCCAATGTCGTAATAGCAACTTCTGGCAGCAATCCGGTATCCTCGAGGGCTGTTGCTGCCAATCCTTCTTCACTCTGGCGCCTGATTAGCGTAATCAAGCCCGGAGTGGCACGACTTTCAAAAACCCTGTGAGGGCCTAGCATCGCTAAATGGCTGTTGGACGAGTGATAATGTGAGCCTGCCGCCTCAGCCAATTCAATAATTGCCTCTACTAGCAGACGTTTACCTATAGCAGAAGAGGAAGACGCGTTGGTGGCTTCAATTTCCTCAAAAATGCGAGCATGGAGTATTTCATGGGTCTCCATGAGAGTGCTCAAATCTGGATAAACTGTCGCTAACGCTTTACTTTGAGCGGTAGCCGCATACGGCTTCACTGCAACCAGCGCGGCCAGGAGAAGACTGCTTATCAATTTAGGGTGCTTGAACGTAAACAAGTTAACTCCAATTCTTTAGTGAGAAAGCTATTTCACTTTGATTACATAATGATTTCACACTGCCAATTTTAAACCAATCAAGCCCTACAATGCATGTGACTAATTGTCTCAGAAAGTTAACCCCCAGGCTCACCTAGCTATCCTATTGATATAAATGAGGTTTAATTCAATATAGACAACCATTTCTCATGCCCTTTTAGCCATTGGTATGCAATCCTATGGTAAATCGATGCTCTCAGGTGAGGATGGCATCATGTCGTAGATTACTGCATATACTCAAGACGCCGCCAAATGGGTCTATCTGGGCCCAATTTTCCTTATCTCGTTGTTCTTAGCCCAGCGTTTTATGAGAACATAGGACAATCAAGACTAGGGGTAAACCTAACCAGTGGAGCATTTAGAGTGACCAATTCTTCTCAAGCATTTCCTAAGCCGCGATTCCTTTCCATTATTATTGGATTAGTTGGACTGGCCTTATTTATCCAAGGCATTTATCTCATGCTCGCCGGCGGCTCTTTTTATTATGTGCTGGCAGGGATGACCCTAATGATTACGGCGGTTCTGCTGTTTGCCGGAGATGTTCGAGGAGCCAAGCTGTACGGAATATTTCTTGCTGTAACTTATCTATGGTCATTATACGAAGTCGGCTTAGATCCTTGGGCCCTAGCCCCTCGTGTCGCCATGTTTACAGTACTTGGGGTTTGGTTTGTGCTTCCTAGAGTTCGCCGAGGGTTATTACAGGCGCAGCCCCTGCCGCTGTTTCAGCAGATCACCACCAGAGTCACGCTGGCCGCAATGTCAGTATTGGTCATTGCTTTGTTCGCTGCCAACTCCAGCTACGAGGTAGGCACTCCAAGCGCAGCAGGAACAGGCACAGTTAACAATGCCAACGGAAGTTGGGCGCACTATGGCTCGTCCAAATCAGGTACCCGCTTTGCCGCTACCGACCAAATTAACTTAGACAATGTCGATCAGCTGGAAATCGCTTGGCAGACCAGAACAAAAGTACCGGGTGCATTTAAAGGCACACCTATTCAGATCGATGACGGCCTTTATATGTGCACCGGCCAGAACATAATCGTTTCACTTGATCCTGATACCGGCGAAGAACGGTGGCGATTTGATCCAAAAATTAAAACCGCAATGTTTGGCTTTTGGGATACTTGTCGCGGGGTAACTTATTATGAAGTGCCTGAAGACTCTTCATCGGATGTTTGCCCTAAGCGCATTTTTACAGCAACTACAGATGCCAGAATGTTTGCGGTAGACAGTGTCACAGGTGAACGCTGCAGTGACTTTGGCGTAGACGGAGAAATTAGCCTTCTTCCGGGCATGGGCGATGTCAAACCTGGCTTCTATTTTGTGACGTCTCCCCCCACGATCGCAAGTGATGTTCTGGTGTTAGGAGGTTGGGTTGCTGACAATCAAGAAACCGACGAGCCCTCCGGCGTGGTCCGCGGATTTAATCCGATTAATGGCGAACTGGAATGGGCCTGGGATATGGGCCGCGAGGATCGTTCTGGTTTGCCCGAAAGCGGTGACACCTATACCCGCGGCACTCCAAATGTGTGGAGTTTAACCAGTGCTGATGACGAACTCGGGCTGGTCTACGTTCCCACTGGCAACGCAACACCAGATTATTACGGCGGCCATCGCAGTGAAGCCATGGAAAAGTACGCGAGTTCAATTGTAGCCCTAGACGCCAAGACCGGCGGGGTACGCTGGCATTTCCAAACCACTCACCATGACATCTGGGACATGGACGTACCTTCACAGCCGACTTTGGTTGATGTCCCGATTGATGGCGTTGTTCGCAAAGCTGTTATTGTGCCTACCAAACGCGGTGAGGTATTTTTGTTAGACAGAATCACCGGCGAACCTATTACAGAAGTCGCTGAAACTGCTACCCCGCAAACTGATATTCCCAGCGAGATAACCAACCCAACCCAACCTTTTTCCGTCGGCATGCCCTCCTTTGCCCGCGAGCGCATAACCGAAGCGGATATGTGGGGGCTTACCCCATTCGATCAAGCGGCTTGTCGGCTCCAGTTCAAAAATTTGCGCTACGAAGGCGCACTAACACCCCCTAGCACCCAAGGTACACTGGTCTATCCGGGTGTAGGTGGCGGGATGAACTGGGGCAGTGTTGCAGTAGATGAAGTCAATCACCTAATGGTTGTGAACGTCTTACACATGCCATCGGTAGTGCGGCTCATTCCTCGGGATGAAGTTCGAGACAATACTCCTTTCGGCATTGGTGGAGCGCAGTCTGGCACCCCCTATGGCGTGTATTCATTCTTTTTCTTATCCCCAATTTTTGCGCCATGTCTGCGTCCTCCTTACGGAGAGATGGCCGTCGTCGATCTTGCCTCACAAGAAGTGCTGTGGCGGCGCCCGCTAGGCACAGCGAGAGAACAAGGCCCACTTGGTATTCCTAGCCGCCTGCCTTTGCCCATGGGCATGTTTTATACGGCTGGCTCTATCGTTACCGGTGGCGGCCTCATTTTCACTGGTGGAGTTTTAGACAGCACAATGAGAGCCATTGATGTTAATACCGGAGTAGAAGTGTGGACGGACCCCTTACCAAGCTCTTCTACCGCGACACCGATGAGCTACGTTAGTCCAACAACTGGCAAGCAATACGTTTTGGTTACTGTGGCAGACGGCGGAGGTGGTCTTAGTTTAGAGGCCGAAGCATCTCAAAATGTTGCTGCGGACAATAGCGATGTCGAGGGTGGCTACGTTATAGCTTACAGCCTGCCGGACTAGGGTTGGCAGCAATGAACCTAAAAAAAACCTCTCTCGGGCTAGCTAGCTTCGTTCTCCTTTGGGGAGCGAGCGTAGTTAATGCCCAATCTAGTTACAGCGATGAGTTTATTCAAACAGAGCTGAAGCGAGTGGTCAGCGATCCTGAAAACTTTGTAACTATATCAGTCGATGCTCCTGTCAACTACGTTTACAGGTTCCTTATGGAACGATTGGATATTTACACAAAAGACGCGGAAACTGTCACTTTCAATGCCAGGGACGAAGGCAACATTCAAGCTTCAGTAGGAACTGAGAGAACCACGACAATGAAGAAAGGCGGCACCCTAGTGCAGCGCTTCTTGATTGTTGAACCACCCACGACCTATGCTTATTTTACTGACATTAGTAAGTCCACATTGTCGGTGCCACTGAAATATTCTCTGGCGAAATATGAGTTTGTAGAGGTCGGCGTTAAAAAGACCACAGTCAAGATATCCGTTGTCTATGAGCCAAGCTCGCGTCTTACCGGTTTTATAGTCAGGCGCTTGTTCAATTCGGCATTCAAGCGCGATTTCAACAACGCAGCTAAAATAATGAATGAACGTTACCTGAAAGACTCCACCGGAGAGCCGTAACTCAAATACATTATCCTCCCCTAAATAGACTGACTGATAATTGTATCTCGGATGTCTTCTGTTATCGGGCGGCGCTTTACCGGCTTGGTGACACAACAAGGGTCACGAGGACAGTTAGAGCTACGTGGACAGATAATATTAGCCTCGGTATCCAAACCCCGCTTTACCCAATCAATGCTTAAGATGCTGGCGACACTGCTAATCACCTTTGCCGCGCGAGGTGGCACCTTTGCTGAACCATCGCTGCTTAGGCAAGCTTGAAAAATCTCATCGATAACGTCATCGGGCAACACACCCTGGGCCTCGATAGCTGGACCAATATCAATCCCTGCACAAACCACGTGAAAATTATCTGCAGCATCTTTTACCCGCACCGATTCGCAGCAATACAGTCGCGCGTCATCACCATTGCGCAGAACTGAAATTTGCGCAGCCGAGTTTTGAGTCTTGGTGTTCAGCATATTAAACACCGACCAGTGCGTACAAGGGTCGTTCATCTCCCTTAGGTTTCCCCAAGGCAAAGGAATGCCATTGCCTCGATATACAGCCCTAAGCTTCCCGGGAGGATATGCATCAAAGTAATGCCAATGGGGATAGGGAGAAACCGCAGTCATTCGCCTCATTAACACCGCGGTCGATACCTCAAGAAGTTTTGCACTTTCTAATGAGTAAGCGTAGCGACCAAGAAACTGCCGAGTAGGAATTTTCGGGCATAGCAGCGCACCGGCAAAGAAACTACATTCAAAGTCACGCCATGCGTGCAGAATATCTTTTGAATCGACAGTTTGGGCCTGGGTGCTCCAAGACTTCGCATCAAAGGTATTGCCCCCAACCGCTGAGATGCTCCGCAGACCGTCCCTGTCATGTAAAACACTGTGGCCAATATGAGTTGCCAGATCGTATTTCAACCTTGCAGGATGCTTTTTCAAACGCTCATTAACGTAAATAGTTCCTGGCGCATCGAAGAAGGACCTTACTAAGGTTTTAAATCCAGTATTGTCTGGATCTTCGATGATATCGGGCGCCCGATCAAACCATTTGATTTTCAGGCCCATCTGTTTACAAAGCGCCATGGTGTCCTGCGCAGACAAAGGCATGACTTTCTTGCCTACATCTTCAGCCGCTTTTTCAAGGTCAGGAAACCGGTTCTGATGGTGCTCTTGGTGAGCCCTGATCAGCAAGTGCCCGAATTGCCTGCCGGTAATGCCACCTTGAGACAAAAGCTCTGGAATCGCTATTTGCAGGTGATCTTTAGAGAACAAAAATCCAGGTTCTAGAGCCACACCAGCTATCCCACCTGCGGTCTTTTTGGGGCTCACCAGGGGCTGCTGCTCTACTGATTCATCAAAAAACCAACCTATTTCCTTTTGAAAAACACTAGCGACAACCTCCAACATATCCTCAGAAGGCATTCGCTTCCCATTTTCAATCATCGACAAATAAGACACTGAAGGCGCAGATTCAGCGTTTATATGGATGCAGCGAACAGAAAGGTCGTCTAAGGTCAGACCGTTGTCTTTCCTGAGCTTGCGAATCTTTGCTCCGAGAAAGTGAGCTTTCCTTAATAACGTCTGAGTTTTAGTTTTCATGTTGATTCTTCAGCTTAACCAAGTGTCATCGATAGTACCTTAGACCTAGCATTTTGTGAAATTTACACTGTGAAATTTCATAGTTAAATTTTCACAAGTTTTTCAAGTACAATTCCCAAAGTACCTAAACTGTACAACCATTCGAAACTACTCATTGAAAGAACTTATTACAGAAACCTTTCAATAGCCCGAGGGGCAATCATGAGCAGTCTACATAATGCGTACCTCCCAGAATCATTGAGCTTGTCAAATCAGCAGAGCTTTACCAATGAAACGTTTATGGGACTACCGGATAGTCACCTTCCCGTTAATGAGGGATCTCATCAGGAAGGCACCCAGTATCGTATTTATTTTGATTGGCTTTTGTCCCATCTGAAATCGGGCCGCTGTGTCGGTTTAAGTAATCCTGGTGGATTTCATGAGTTCGAGGGTGACAAAAAATGTCCGTCATCAATTTTATTGCAAAATGGTGAACAACAAATTGAGTTGATTCTGTAGAGAGAACTTTTCACACCGAGCTTCGGCTATTAAAAAACAATACAACTAGAGCACTTAGGATTTTAAATGACTATTTACAACGAAGATATAGACTACCTAAACACATTAAAAGAAGCAGCTGGCCAGCCTTGGGCGTCTATAAACCCTGAATTCGCAGCTCGAATGCGAATTCAGAATCGTTTCAAAACAGGCCTTGATATAGCCCGCTACACTGCAGACATTATGCGCAAAGACATGGCCGACTATGATCTGGATAGCAGCAACTACACTCAGTCTCTCGGCTGCTGGCATGGTTTTATCGCCCAACAGAAAATGATCTCGATCAAAAAACATCATGGAACGACAGACAAACGCTATCTGTACCTTTCAGGCTGGATGATCGCAGCCTTACGATCTGAGTTCGGCCCACTTCCAGATCAGTCAATGCATGAAAAAACATCAGTGTCAGACCTCATTGAAGAGATCTACACATTTCTTCGCCAGGCCGATGCGCGCGAGTTAGGACATTTATTTATAAGCATGGACGAGGCCGCCGATAGTGGTGACTCCGTTGCAGCTCAGCGAATTCAAAATGAGATCTCGGCACATCAAACCCATGTTGTACCAATTATCGCAGACATTGATGCAGGTTTCGGAAACGAAGAGGCCACTTATCTGCTTGCCAAACGCATGATTGAAGCCGGCGCCTGTGCAATTCAACTTGAGAATCAAGTATCCGATGCAAAACAGTGCGGACATCAAGACGGGAAAGTCACTGTGCCACATGAAGAATTTTTAGCCAAAATCCGAGCCGTGCGTTACGCCTTTTTGGAGCTGGGCATTGAAAACGGCATCATTGTTGCGCGAACAGATTCCCTAGGCGCTGGCTTGACCCAGAAGATTGCAACAACTGTGCAGCCCGGTGACTTGGGCGATCAATACAATCAATTCCTTGACCTCGAGCCGGTTACCGACGTTGCCACAATGGAAAACGGTGACATAGCAGTAAAAGTAAACGGGAAGCTACAAAAAACCAACAGTCTCGCCAACGGGCTTTTTAAGTTCCGCGCAGACACCGGTGAAGACCGAGTGGTACTGGATTGTATTACGTCGCTTCAAAATGGCGCAGACTTACTTTGGATTGAAACGTCCACGCCAAATGTTGCCAGCGTCGGCGCAATGGTTCAGCGTATAAAGAAAGAAGTTCCCAACGCCAAGCTAGTCTACAATAACAGTCCATCTTTTAACTGGACTCTCAATTTCAGACAGCAGATATTTGATCGCTGGGAATCAGAAAGCAAAGACGTATCTAGCTATGATCGTGAAAAGCTGATGAACGCTCTCTACGACGAAACTGAGCTGGCGACTGAGGCGGATAATGAGATTAGAAACTTTCAGAGAGATGCCGCCCGCGAGGCTGGTGTATTTCATCATCTAATCACCCTGCCCACTTATCACACAGCAGCACTTAGCACCGATACTTTAGCGAAAGGCTACTTTGGAGAAGAAGGAATGCTAGCTTACGTTAGCGGTGTTCAGCGCCAAGAAATTCGCAATCAATTGGCCTGCGTAAAACATCAGGACATGGCAGGCTCAAATATGGGAGATGATCACAAGTCATATTTCTCCGGCGAAGCAGCATTGAAAGCTGGTGGAAAAGACAACACCATGAATCAGTTCAGTTAAGGTCTAAAAAAAGCCATCGGCGTCACAGCAAGTTGAACTAGTTCGCTTTTTTGAACTACTATGAACCCGATGCGGGCTTAGGCAATATGTTTAAGCCCGCATTGTTTGTTGCTGGCTGAATTGGTTACTTGATGTAAATATTTGCCATCTACAAAAGCCTATCCACTCTAATTTTATTGCCCGCCGTTTCTGGTGGCTTTTATACGCTCGGTCATTGCTATGATTAATCCAAAATTCAAATCTTTTATCGATCTGGAAATCCTCCCTCAAACCAACCTTGATGTTGAGAGATTCTGGCAAGATTTCTCTGTTCTTATTAGCGAGTTTACCCCGCGAAATCGTGAATTACTTGCGCATCGAGCTTATCTCCAAAAGCAAATAGATGCGTGGCACATCAGCAATAGATCTAACCCTATTAATATGACGACCTATGTTACGTTTTTGAAAGACATCGGTTACTTAGTCCCTGAAGGACAGCCCTTTAAAATCGAAACAACAAATGTGGACAGCGAAGTTGCCACAATAGCTGGCCCACAATTGGTCGTACCGCTAAAGAATGCACGCTTCGCCCTGAATGCAGCAAATGCCCGCTGGGGCAGTCTCTATGACGCCCTTTATGGCAGCAACGTGGTGCCCGAAACCGACTCATTAAAACCTGGCGCTGGTTACAACCCCCTTAGAGGCCAAGAAGTAATCGCCTATGGCCGGCAACTTCTGGATCAGTCAGTTCCACTTGCCAAAGGCAGTCACAGAGACGTAGTTAGCTATAAAATTCATCGGCAAGCGCTGTTGGTGACCTTAGCTGACAACTCTCAAACAACCCTTTTTAACTCGGGTAATCTTGTTGCTTTTACTGGCAAAGAGGATTCGCCTTCAGCTATTTTGCTAAAACATAACGGCCTCCATATCGAGGTGCTAATCAACCGAGACGGCGCTATCGGCAAGACTGATCTGGCCGGTGTCAACGATATTGTCCTAGAAGCTGCAACAACTACAATCATGGACTGCGAGGATTCTGTTGCCGCGGTCGACGCGACAGACAAAATTGAAGTCTACCGAAACTGGCTAGGACTGATGTGCGGCACACTGTCAGTAGAGTTTCCTAGAAACGGCAAAACAGTCAGCCGACGTTTAAACCCCGATAAAACTTATACAGCCATCAACGGCGGAAACTACCAGATTGCCGGACGCAGCTTGCTGTTCAATAGAAATGTTGGTCTGCTCATGGAATCTAGCATGATGACGGACGCAGACGGAAAGCCTGTTCCGGAACATATTATAGATGGTGTTCTAACCGCGTTGGTTAGCATGATCGATCTTGATAAAGGGTTAAATGATGGATTAGGCTATAATAATTCAAAAGCCGGCAGCATCTACATCGTTAAACCAAAAATGCATGGCCCAAAAGAAGTGAGTTTTGTTTGTCAGTTGTTCGATGCAATTGAGAAAATGCTGGGGCTAGCTACCAACACTATTAAACTTGGCATAATGGATGAAGAAAGACGCACTACCGTCAATCTGATGGAGTGTATTAGAGCTGCTAGGCATCGTCTTGTTTTCATCAATACTGGTTTTCTCGATCGCACCGGAGACGAGATACACACCAGCATGGAAGCAGGTCCGTTCTTGCCAAAAGAACAGATTAAACAGCAGCCATGGATTAAAGCCTACGAAAATAGAAACGTCGACATCGGCCTCAGCTGCGGCTTATCTGGGAAAGCGCAAATAGGTAAAGGCATGTGGCCGATGCCCGATGAAATGGCACAGATGATGAAAGCCAAAATCCAACATCCGCAGGCTGGCGCAAACACCGCATGGGTGCCCTCACCTACAGCGGCTGTACTTCACGCGATGCATTACCATCAAGTTGACGTTTTCAATACACAAAAGCAGCTTCTTTCAAGGCTGATTTCGCCACTTTCAGATGTCCTAACTATACCTCTTTTATTAGATAAAAATTCCTTGTCCAAAACCCAAATCGAAGATGAGCTACGCAATAATATCCAAGGGATTTTAGGCTATGTGGTTCGCTGGGTTGAAGCAGGAGTAGGTTGCTCGAAGGTGCCAGATATCAATAACGTCGGCTTAATGGAAGACAGAGCGACCTTACGTATTTCGGCAAAGCACGTTGCCAACTGGCTCCACCATGGCTTGTGCTCAGAGCAACAGGTTATGGACATTATGATTGAAATGGCGGCAGTGGTGGATGGGCAAAATCAGTCGAGCCTAGACTATAATCCAATGTCACAAGACGTGGAATCTAGCATGGGGTTTCAAGCTGCAAAAACGCTAATTTTCAACAGCCAAAATCTACCTAGCGGCTATACCGAACCGGTGTTGCATGAGTATCGTCGACAAGAAAAGCTAAGAGCTAAGAGCTAAGAGCTAAGAGCTAAGAGCTAAGAGCTAAGAGCTAAGAGCTAAGAGCTAAAACTGTTTA
>MDTF01002721.1_pt1 | contig 12588 bp, 10 predicted proteins | sample 811191 | NCBI WGS metagenome assembly MDTF01 (sample SAMN05326649, study PRJNA326480) | marine metagenome | isolation source: seawater | place: Southern Ocean | collected 2011
AATTGGATATGTTCCTCAAAATATTTATTTAATAGATGATACAATTAAAAAAAATATTGCTTTTGGTATATCTGATGAAAATATAGATAATGAAAAAATAATAAAATCACTTAAAATTGCACAAATAGATGACTTTGTCAGTAATTTACCAGAAACAATAAATACTCAAGTTGGGGAAAATGGGTCAAAACTATCAGGAGGTCAGATTCAACGTTTAGGAATAGCTAGGGCTGTATATAATGATCCTGAGATTTTAATTTTTGATGAAGCTTCTAGCTCTCTAGATGGGGATACAGAAGAAAGAATGATAAACGAAATATCTAAAATAAGTATTAATAAAACAATAGTAATAGTTTCACATAAGAAAAGTGCACTAAAATATTGCAATGAAATTTATAGTTTAGAGGATAAATTTTTAATTAAAAATGAAAAATAAAAATTTTTTTTTAAATACGATTTACTTAAACTATATTATAAATTTTATTTCACTAAATATATTTATAATATTAATTTATTTATTTAATCTTAAAAGTTTATTCCTAGATATTGCATTATTTTCTAGTTTTGTATTGTTACTAACGCAAGTTTTTTCAGCACACTCTAGAACGCTAATATTATCTGATGATAAAAGAATTCTAATCAGTAATACTTTAATTCAGCGAATAATTTTTTCGATACCGATTATAATTTTATCATTATTTTTTATTTCAATTTATAACATTGAAGATTATTCATTTGCTATTTGTATTTTATTAACAATCTTATTAAATTGGATATATGAAATAATTCTCACATCTAAAGAAATTGAAAGCAAAAATGTTCAAAAGGAGCACATAATAATTTCAATTATTGTTTTTTTATTAATTTTATATTTTTTAAATATAAATAGTATTTTCTTCGTTAAAGCAGCAATAAATATCTACAATATTTTTATAATTTATCAAATTTATAAATTTTTATTAAATAATAAAATAGAATTTAAACTGACAACAATTAGTTTAAAAAAATTATTCAAAAAATATTATTTTTCAAGCCTAGGTTCTTCTTTAACATTTTCTGCAGCAAATTTTTTATTTAGGTATTTTATAATAAAACTAGCTGCTACCAATGAAATATCAAGTCAAGCTATATTAGGTTTCATGTTTGGATCATTTCCGGTTTCATTATTTTTTCATATTTTTGGGGCTTCACTAGTACGAAATAAAATTCAATTTTATAAATCAAAAAATGTACCTTTATATTTTTTAGGTATATTTATTTTATGTGGTTTGTTGCTACACAATTATAGCTTTATGTTGAGTGATAACTTTTTAATTAACACAGTCTTTTTTTCAATAATTGGCACAATACCAATGATACTCGGGTTGTATGAAAGACAAAAATATGTGCAAACAAGTAAATTTAAAGAAAATTTTTTTTATCTAGACCTACTTTATGGTTTATCTGTCATAACAGTTGTGCCAATAGTTTATGTTACTGGCATAGAGAAGTTGTTTAGTATCTGTTTTTTATTAACAGGAATTATATCATTTATTATATTTGGTTTGACTGGTTACTTGGGCTCTAAAAAAACATTACAATTTTTATTATTTCTAATACCCCTGCCAATTTTTTTTAATTTATTTGAACTATTTAAATTATCAAATTTTATGGTTTCATTTGATAAACTAAATCAATTACCTATACCATTATCATTTATTGCATTAATATTTTTAAATCTAGCTCTTTTGAGAAAAGCAAAAACTTTAATATTTAGCATTCACTTTATAAGCCTAAGTTTTTTAATATCTATTTTTTCTATAATTCTTTTAGGAAGATTAAATTTCATTAATTTTTTAAATATAGGGCAATTTTATTTACCTATGCTGGCATTGATCAGTGGAGAAATTGTTGGAAAATTATTTGATCTTAGAAAATTTTTTTTAAAAACCTTGGTCAACATCTCTGCTTTTGTAATCGCTATTCAAATAATAACAAGTATCTACAATATGCAACACTTTGTAACATCAGGTATTTTTAAATTTAAAATATATCAACTTACGGAATATACTAGTACAATATTTGTACTTGGTATTTGTGTTTACTTATGGGAAATAATATTCTCAAAAAAAAAAATAATCACACCTAAAAATATATTTTTTACAATTTTACTGTTTGCCTATATTTTTCTTCTGCATTCTTATTTAGTTTATATATTTTTAATTTTTTTAAGTGCAATTATATATTATATTAAGAAAGATTATTTTATTCCAATTATTATAATCATAATCTCATCATTAATAATCTTATTTCACAATAAGATTCACCCAGTAGACTTTTCTTTAATTCTTAATAAATATACCACCTCATATATGGTTTTTATAAATGAAATATTTTATAGTAGTGGGAATTTATTTTTAGGGTCAAATTCTAATAATCAAGTGTATAAAATAAGCCAAGGTAATTTCAATTTTTATTTAGATTTCATCTATAATTTTGGATTATTGTCTTTGATACCATTGGTATACTTAATTTATAAAACAATTTCTACAACCTACCATCAAAAAAATGAAGTTTTCAAAAATAAACAAAACTACTTAATTTATTCGATTCTATTATTCATATTGTTTTTTGATTGTTTTGTTAGGGTTAGTCTAAAACAGCCTTATATTGGTATAATTTTCTATTTTATGTGGGGTATTTGTCTCTCTAATTTATCTGCAAAGCTAATAAATGAAAAATAAAAATAATCTTTTTTTTAATATATTTTTTTACTCATAGTTGTGCCTATCATGCTATTGTCTGTATATAATTATTCTGGGACAAAAATTATTTATTTACTTTATTCTTTGTCAGCAATATTTTTTTTTATATATTTAACAAACAGTAAAAGTTTATTCTTTGAAAATTTTTTAGCGTTATATTTTTTTTTAGGTTATTGGGTTAGTTTTTCTATTAAAATATCTTTTTTTAATTCAGATTTCGAAAACTATTCAGACGGATTTGGAGATTTTGATTTTTCTAAACATTCTTACGACAATGTGCTTAGTGTATGTATGCTTTCATTTGTATCATTAATTATTGGAAGCTTTATTAGAAGAAAGGTTATTAGTTATCAAATAGTTAATTTATCTTTATTTAAACATGAAAAGAAGGAGAAATTATTTTTAAATGATAAATCTTTATCCTTCTCGTTCATTATTGGTATACTTTTTTTATCATTTTTGAATTATTATTTTATATTTTTTCAAAAGGGGACGGTCACAAATCCTGATGTGCATATCTTAATTGTTAATTTTTCAAAGTGGTTTTTTACTATGGCATACATTTCTTTATTTGCATTTTTTATTACTTATTTATTACGAAAAAAAAATAATTTTCCTTTATATCTTGCGATCACATACTTAATCACAGAATTAGTTGTTAGTATTTCAATATTAAGCAGAGGCTCAATATTCAACGGTACCTCAATACTTTGGGGTATTAAAAAGTTTATGCCATTGAAGCATATAAAAAAATTATTATTTCTGTTCAGCTTTTTGGGAATTTTATTTATAATTAATATAATCATTGTAAAAGAGCTAAGGACTAATCAGGCAATGAAGGGCAATGATCGCTTCACAACTAATCCAATAGACGGAACAACAGATGATAAATTATATCCAAATTATGAAAAAAATTATGATTTAAATATAATTTCAAAAATTAATAGAATTTTAGTATCACGACTTCATGGATTTGAAGCTATTATGGCTGTTGAGGGTCATCAATATAAAGGTTTTGATTTTTTTTATAGAGCTCTAAAAATAAAAAATAGTACTGATGAACTATCTTTTTTTGACACTATGAAGAATGATCCAAGGCAAACCGATTTTTCTAATGTTTCTATAACTATTCCAGGTATGATAGCTTTCTTATATTACTCCAATTCATATATTTTAATATTTTTTTCTCTTATATTTATCCTGATATTAATTTGTTTAATTGAAAAATTAATTTTTCATTACACTTCTGGTAATTTAATTTTTTTAAGTTTTATTGGGCATTCTTTTGCCTACCGTTTATGGCATTTTGGTCATAATCCATCGAATACACACATGTTTTTACTGTCTATATTTCTTAGCTGTTTATTAATTATTTTCTTAAATAGGATATTTAAGTAGTTTTTAAAAAAAATTATTTCATAAAATTTTTTTGTTAATAGGACATTCTATTAAGTAATTTTTTTCTTAGTATTTTTTCATCATTAACTAACTTCTTCACTATTGATTGATCAGCAAATGTAAAGTTTAATATTTTTCTAAAAAAATAAAAATTCTTTTGTAATTTTAATAAAAGAATAATCATTTTGATAGTGTAAGTTTCTATTATGAGTTTTCCTTCTATTTTTTTAACTGAGATATTAAACAAATTTAAATCTTGTTTTTTAATAGGGTCTAGCCTTTGATAAGAAATTACATAAACTAAAATAGATTTTAAATTTCTCATAGCAAGGATTCTCATTGCAATAATTGTTCTTAATGGCAACTTAAATTTTTTTAAGTCCTTAATTAAAACTACCCACGACATAACCCACATTTCAAATTGGGTTTGAAGAGTATAAAATTTTGGCACATAAGAATCGATTAATAGAAAATCTAAGATAACTTTTACTTTTTTATCTTTTATAAATGAAATACATAAAAAAGAGTTGTGATACGCTTTGTTAGTTATTTTTTTTAAATTATAAAATTTTATATGATTTCTCATTTTTTTTGTATCAAAAATATTAATACTAATAAAAATTACCGATAACCAATACTTTTCTAAAAAGTAGTTTCCATCTAAACTTATGGAATTTAATCTTGTAAAGTTTTTCGCAGACGGTAGATCTTTAAAATAAATATCATTTAGAAAATTCTTACGTTGTGTGGGTAAAAAAGCATGCGATCTAAAAGTAATATAATCTGCATTAATATTTTCTGATAAATTCAAAATAATTTTCTTTAAGGCACTAGGCTTCAAATAATCATCATCAGAGAGTAGCCAGCTATATCGACCTCTTGCTTTAGAAATTAATCTATTTAAACTATTTGCGTATCCAATATTTCCTTTATTTCTTAAAATTCTTATTTTTATTTTTTTAAAACCAGAAAGGTATATTTTTGAAATTTTTTCTTTTTTTAAATTAGAATTTTCAGAAATCAAAATTTCTACATCTTGATTTAAATTATTTTTTATTATTTGTTTACTGAGTTCGTTAATCTGATTTTTACATGCATTTAATCTATTATATGTTGGAAGGCATATTGTTAGTAGCATTTTATATTTTATTAATAATTTTTAATAAAAATATCAACAGACTTGTGAACGTGTTCTATCATTTCTTCTGTTAGTCCATGATGATTTCCTAATAAAAACCCTCTTGCCATTACTCTGTCGGCAACAGGGTATCCATCCTTTGATACTTTTTTTTCTATTCCCTTAAAAGCTGGTTGTCTAATTATATTACCTGTAAATATTACTCGTGTTTGAATATTTCTTTCTTCTAAAAATATCTGTAAATCAGTCCTTGTAAATGGAGCTTTTTCTTTGACAATTAAGGGAAATGCAAACCAAGATGAATTTACATTTGCGTTCATTTTAGGAATTTCAAAAAAATTACTATATTTACTAAAAAAGTCCAAATGACGTTGGGTAACTTCATCTCTTCTTTTAGTAAAAGTTTCTAATTTTTTTAATTGTTCCAGACCATATGCACAGCCTATTTCTGAGGGTTCGAGCATATACCCAACTTCTTCAAATATAAATTTTGCGTCATATTGAATATTATCAAGGTAAACATTAAATCTATTTTTTACCGATTCTGAATCGTCATAAATCGATGAGCTCCGACCCCAAGATCTAAGTAACTTTAACTTTTCATGGTATTTTTCATTACTAGTTACTGCTATACCTCCGTTACCAGCACAGGTTATCATGTGAGCTCCATAAAAACTTGATATTGTTATATCGGCATATTCCCCAGATAATTTTTGATCATAATTTGTTCCTATTAAATCAGCTGAATCTTCCAAAACTAATAAGTTATGTTTGTCAGCTATTTTTTTAATTCTTGTCCAATCAGGCATATTGCCCATCAAATTTGGAATACACATTGCTCTAGTTTTTGATGTAATCATTTCTTCAATTTTATTAACATTTATAATAAATTTATCTGAACTTTCACTATCAACAAAAGCGGGTATTAGTTTATTTTTAACTATACACCCTACTGTGGTAGCAAAGGTAAGTGCAGGCGTAATAACCTCTGATCCTTCTGGTAAATCAAAACATTCCATCGACAAGTAGAGAGATGATGAGCCTGAATTAGTTGCAACTCCATATTTATGACCGTAAAGATTTGCAACTTTTTGTTCAAAAGTTTTTGTATTATGACCCATTTGAGTAGAAGTTTTTAAAGCGTTAACAACTGCATCAATTTCATTTTGATCATGCACGGTTGAAACGTAGGGTACTCTTATAAAATCATTTATCATTACTATTCTTTATTTGGATTTTAAAAAAAAGCAATAATAAAAACTATATTTTAGCAATTAAGGAGGATACATGTGAGTTTTTTGATTCACTTTTATTGTAAGAAATCTTGCTTTTTCTCTTGTTATATTTTTTCCAGGTAGAATTACTAAATTTAATTATACTCGTCGGTTTGCCTGTAGCAATATTAGAAATTGAAATTTTTTTAGTGTTTTTAAAAAATTTTTCTAATGTAAGGATGCTAGCTGCCTTAACATCTATGAAGTCTCTCAAATAATGTGGGTTCTTAATAGAAATTTTAGCATTACTTTTAGCGGCACTTATAACCGTTGGATAAAGTCTAGTTTTTTTTTCATATTCTCCATATACTTGAAAAAATCTTGCATAAAAAACCTTAATATTCTTTTTTGTTTTCTTTAATAGATTTTGCAATTGTAAATAAAAAGATGCTTTAGAATAAGCATAATACCCAATTGGTAATAATTTTGCATTAGTTGATAATGTTTTGAAAATTTCACCTGTTTTTCCGTACTCATAACAAGATCCAGCTATTAGGATTTTTTTTACTCCATTTTTAATTGCAGAATCTATCAATTCAATGGAATCTATTACATTAGTTTTGTAAGTATTCTCAAAATCAGCATCAAAATTAGAGGTGTCTGTAGTTGCAAAATGCATAAGATATTCACATTTTTTTAAAATGCTTTTATCAAAATTATTTAAATCAGAGTGGAGATAAAAAATATTTTTATCTTTAGATTTTTTTTTTTTACGTGAAAGTATTATAAGAATATAATTTTTTTGTTTTAAATAATCAATTATATTTGATCCAATAAATCCTGATCCACCAGTTAAAAAAATTGTTTTTTTTTTATTTTTTAATTTTAGTTTTGAAAGCACTATATTCCTGAGCCACTGTAGTTCTTAAATTTATTCTTATCAAAAAACCTTCTAGAATCAAAAAGAAAAACTTTATTTTTGTCTGCATAGTTTTTTAATATTTTACGAAATTCTGGAGATCTATTGTTTACAATTATAAAATTATATTTTTTAATTTCATTTAAATTATATAAATACTTTACTTTTTTGTGGAAAAAAGACTTTTTCTCATTATATTTTTTTTTTATTAAAATAGGATCGTAAATAGAGATATTTAAATTTTTGCTAGATAAATTGTTAATTAAATTAATTGATGTTGAGTTTCTAAGATCATCAGTGTTTTCTTTAAAGGTTACTCCTAAAACTAATATCTTTTTAATTTCTTTATTGTCTTTAATTATTTGATATATTTTTTTACTAATTATTTCTGACTGGTTTTCATTTATTTTATCAACTTCTCTGAGAATCGAAAGATTACTATTATATTTATTTGCTGTTTGAATAAGAGTTTTGATATCTTTAGGAAAACAACTGCCACCATAGCCAATTCCTGGAATCAAATAATTTAAAAAATCTGGTTTTTTGTTTTCTTTTTTTGTTAAAAAACGATTATCCCAGCCTACAGCTTGTAAAACCTCCATGAAATCAACATTTATTTTTTCACAAAAATTACCCAATTGATTACCAAAAGAAATTAATAGTGCAAAAAGGGAGTTGGAAAAATATTTAATCATCTCAGAGGTTTCAATACTCACTTCAACTATTTTATTATTAGATAGATAGTTTTTGTAAATACTTAAAATAATTTTTTTAGTTTTATTATCATTAGTTCCAATAACAATTTTTTTTGGATTTTCAAAATCATATACAGCACTTCCCTCTCTAAGAAATTCTGGGTTTGATGCTATACCAAAATGAATTCCATTTTTTTTTTTTGCAATTTTCTCAATAATTGGTAAACAATAATTACTAATTGTACCAGGAGGTATAGTGCTTTTGTAAATAATAACTTTATATGAGTCACTTTTTTTTAAAATATTAGCTATCTGGTTAGTAACTTCCTTAATTTGTGATAAATCTATATTATCTTTTTTATTAATTGGAGTTCCCACTGTTATAAAAATAACTTTAGAATTATTTATTCCATCACTAAGGTTTTTTGAAAAATTAATTTTTTTTAATTTTTTCGCTAGTTTGAGTTTTTTAATTAAATTTTTCTCGTGTATATCTATTTTATTTTTCTTTAAATCCTCTATTTTTTTAAGATTTGTATCAAAAAATACTACATCATGTTTGTCATTTGCTGCAAAGCAAATACCTGTTACTAGCCCCACATATCCACTTCCAATTATACATATTTTCATTTATTTTTTTTTAAATTGTAAAAATATATTAATGTATTTTTAAGACCCCTGTTTAAAGATATTTTACTTTTAAAATTTAAATGTTTTGTAGTTTTTTTTAAACATGGCTTTCTTCTTAGTGGATTATCCTTTAAATATTTTTTATCTTTATTTACTTTAAATAAACAATTTCCTTTATAATTAAATACTGATTTAGAAATTTTTTTAATTTTTATCGTTAACTCTCTCATTGAAATTTCAGGAGATGAAGTGCCAATATTATAGGCATTTAAATTTTTACCCTTACTAACTACTTTTATGTAGCTAGTAATTGAATCTGCTATGTAGCAAAATGTTCTTTTGGGAGATCCATTCGAAAATAGAATCATGTCTTCATTATCCAAAACATTGTTCATTAAATCTGGTATAATTCTTTTATCATTTAATGACATTCCTGGACCATAATTATTGAACGGTCTAATTATAACTGATTTAAATTTATATATATTTGAATAATTAAGAACCAAGGTTTCTCCAAATCTTTTCGATTCATCATAACATGCTCTTGGCCCTGTAAAAGATACATTGCCGTCATAGTCTTCTTTGGTTGGAATATTTTTTTTGTCTGGGTTTCCATATACCTCACTACTAGAAAAAAAAATCAGTTTTTTTAACTTATTTTTTTTAAGACCATTTGATTCGTAGGATTTTAAGATATTCCAAAGTCCTCCAATATTTGCTTTCATAGTTTCAATTGGGTATTTTCTATAAAAGGTAGGTGATGCTATTGAGGCTCCATGTATTATTATATCAAAACTATTAATAAATTTTTTACTAACAGAGTTTATGTCTTTGAAAATAAATTTAATACTTTGGTTATTTTTAGCTTTGTTAATCCAGCTGTTTTTTTTTAATATCTTGTTATCTAATATTGTATAAAAAATATTATCATTTTTATTTTCTTTATTCCATCTTAATATAACATGATAAAAATAGTATCCCAAAAAACCACCCCCACCTGTAAACAATAAAGATTTATTAGAAATTTTTTTTAAATCTGATCTGCAATTTTTTATTATATATTCTAAATCCTCTTCAAAAATTTTTTTCCAAGAATTATTTACACTAATCATTTTAATTTTTTTAATATTAATTTTTATTAAAGAATCTTACCATTTTTTCCATGGCGCATTATTATTTTTCCACAATTCCTCTAAATACACCTTGTCTTTTTGTGTATCCATCGCTTTCCAAAACCCTTTATGCTCAAAAGCTTTCAATTCTTTTTCTGCACTTAATAATTTTAATGCGTCCTGCTCCCATACATCTTCATCTTTACTAACATATTCCAGGGCAGATTTATTCAAAACAAAAAAGCCCCCATTAATCCAGCCCTTGTGCTCATTTGGTTTTTCTTCAAATTCAAAAATTTCTTTATTATCATTAATTGATACAATTCCATATTTCCCTTGAGGTAAAACTGTTGTCATTGTGACTTTTTTATTGTGGGATTTATGAAACTTAATTAACTCTTCAATATTGACTGTTGATAAACCATCTCCATATGTCATACAAAAATTTTCATCTTCATCTATATATTCTTTAACTCTATTTAGTCTACCACCAGTCATAGTATGCTCTCCTGTGTCTAGCAAAGTGACTTTCCAAGGTTCTGCTTTTTTAATAAGATACTTTATGGAGTTATTACGCAGATCTATTGAAAAATCAGAATTATTATTTAGATAATTATAAAAATAATTTTTTAAGATTGAGCTTTTGTATCCACATAAGATATAAAATTCGTTTATTCCATAATGTGAGTAATACTTCATAATATGCCATATTATAGGTTTTCCCCCTATATCGATCATTGGTTTTGGTTTTAAGTAAGATTCCTCTGATATTCTTGTTCCGAATCCGCCAGCTAATATTACAAGTTTCATGATTTATTTTTTGTCTTATCTTTAAAAGTATAAGGTGATAATTTTAAACTATCTTTTTTATCTTTTTTATTCCAAGTTTTAATCTGTTTCTCAATATTGACACCAACATTGCTGCTCCATAATTTTAGTAATTTACTAAAAATTTTTCCTTTTTTTCCATTACCTACTTGCAATCCATTAAATTTTGTAACTGGCAACATGCAAAAGGGTGTTCCAGTCATGAAGGCTTCATCAGCAGTATAGACATCATATGGCTCAATATTTCCCTCGCATGACTCGATACCTAATTCTTTACATAAATCATGTAAAACATAATCTCTTGAAATTCCTCTTAAAATATCTTTTCCAAATGGAGTTATTACTTTTTCATCCTTAACAATAAAAAAATTATCACCTGTTCCTTCGGATATAAAACCATTTGAATCTAATAACATTGCCCAATTATTAGAACCCTTGAACTGACTAGCTTCAATATTTGCAGTTAAATAGAACAATCTACTTCTATTTTTAATTTTTGGATCCATATACATTGAAGGGATAGCTCTTTGAGAAGTAACGACTGCATTTATTCCTCCATTAAATAACTTGCCCATACCTTGAACTGTCCATCTTAATGGGAAATTTGCTATCACAAGATTAGCACCCTTATGTATTCCCGGGATTTTTTTATAAATATCCAAAATTCCTCTAGAGACATCTATCATCAATCTATCTTCATCATCACTACCCATTACCGATCTATTTCTTTCGACTGTTTCATAGCAAAATTTAATAATTTCTGATTTTTTATATTTTAAAGGTATTCTTAATATTTTTAGACCAACAAGCAGTCTGTCTACATGTTTTTCTAATAAAAATTGTTTTTTCTGGAAAGACCTGGTCATTTCGAAGACCATGTCACCAAACATTAAAGCTGAATCATAAATTGAAATTTTAGCCTCCTGCTCAGGAACAAATTTCCCATTTATAAAAACTACTCTGTTATTTTTTTTCATCAATAAATTTTATAGTGTCTTTTATAGTGAAAAATCTTTTTTTATAGTAAAGATTTTCATATATCCTCTTAATGAATTTATAATCTTGAAGAGTATTAACATCAAGGCAAATATCTGGCCTTCTAAATTGTGAGGGGCACTTTATTGTTCTTACCTTGCACCACTTATGATTAATTGCTTTATTACTTTTATAATCAAAAAAATTTAGATGAATATGTTCTTTTAACTTATTTGATAAATTTCTAACCATCAAATCTTCTAAAAAATTAAATCCAAATATTTCAGCCCCTATTCCATCAGGGTATTTATTATTAAGAATATTTGATAAATTTGATGCAAAAAAAGGTTTTTTAAATTTTTTATAAAAAACAACTAGTCTATCAATTTCTTTAGGTTCAGGCATGCAATTGTCACCTGGCAACCTAACGACAATATCTGTATTAAATTTTTTTCCAGCTTCATAATATCGTTCTACAAGATTATTTTCTGAACCTCTAAAAATTTTAACATTACTGTTAAAGTTAATTTTTAAAAATTTATCGTCTTTTTTATTATCAGGTATAGCTAAAATAATATCATTTACCTCTTTACACTTAGACACTCTTTCTACAATTCTATAAATAAGAGGTTTTCCTGCAAGAAGTTTTAAGGATTTATTAGGGAGTCTTGTCGATCCACACCTAGCTTGTATTATTAATGATACACGATTCATTTAAAATTATATCAATTATATTAAACTATATTTGAAGACTGTTTGGTTTAATTATCAATTAGAGATAATTTTTATAATAATATATCCATCTATTAAAGAAACTATAGTTTTGTCGTTATCTATAATAAAAATTTTTTTCAGTGCATAAATCAAGCCAATTGAGCTATTAGTACTGGTCAGCTACACGCATTACTGCGCTTCCACATCCAGCCTATCAACGT
>MDTF01006795.1_pt1 | contig 12588 bp, 11 predicted proteins | sample 811191 | NCBI WGS metagenome assembly MDTF01 (sample SAMN05326649, study PRJNA326480) | marine metagenome | isolation source: seawater | place: Southern Ocean | collected 2011
CACTCTGATTGAAACCGCCAAGTTGAACAAGGTTGATCCGCAGGCATGGCTCACATGGGTTCTGGACCGCATCGCTGACCACAAAATCAACAGAATCGACGAACTATTGCCATGGACCCATAGGCTCTGACGTCAGACACAAATGGCAAGCCCAACGGACCAACCACCTCTTTGACTTGCAACATCTGCCCAATCCTTACGGGTCATCATGCTACTAGAATAGGCTATATGGGCCAAAACATCATATATGTCGCAATCCTGCGCGTTAATTGCGTCCTTAATCTGCATGAGTATTAAAGCATCGTACCCGCGTTCTGATAAGCGAGCGAGTAAAGCCTTAAGTGTCTCTGGATCAATCCAAAGTAATCTTAGCTCATCCTCATCTTTAAATAGTTCCGGCAGTTCACCAAACATCCGTTTGACGAAGTCCTGTGCGCTAATTGGTTTGCCGGCTGGCCCTCGGGGTTTGGAAGTAAGAGGGTGACACCTTGGCCCGCCTGATTCAGACGACACCCGATCTGACGATGCCGGCGCCGATGACTACGGTATGCGCGCTTCGCCCTTGTTCTCTAACGGCCCCAACTACGTTCCGTAGCGTGTGGGACGTTGCAGAGCCGCACGGCGGGTCCGTCCCCGGATGCTACAATTGCCGATTCACTCGTATACCGGCACAAATCGGTGTCAGGCAGGCCTGACAGTTGGACAGCCCGTCGATCTCGACCAGGCATTCGAAACAGGTGCCCATCATGCAGAAGGGCGCGCGCAGATCGCCATTCACCGGCGAGGCACGGAACGGTTCGGGCTCACCAATCAGCATGAGCGCCGCAAGGTTTTGCCCCAGGCGCGCCATCACCGACTTGCCGTCGATGAAGATCTCCACCAGTTCTTCGTGCTCTGGCCCGGCGACGGATTCGAGAACGCGGAACATCATGACTCGATTTCCTGTGCAAGATCGGCCAGCCACAAAAGCGGCACCGGCTTGACTGGGGGGCGGATCGAGACATAGCCCACATCCGGCGGCGGCCGGTTCATGGTGACTGCCATCAGCATCGAGACGGTGACGCCGCAGGTCCGCGCCTGGCATGGTCCCATGCCCGCGCGTGTAAAGAATTTCAGTTGGTTGATTCCTGCACAGCCATTCCTTGCTGCCTGGCGCAGTTCACCCGCTGTCACGGACTCGCAGCGGCAGACGATGGTGTCGTCTTCCTCGGGCACTAGGTGGTGTTGCTGCGGCAGGTAGGCCAAGTCCAGCGGCCGCCGGAACCGGCGTTCGCTCGTCAGCCTGCGCAGATTGGCCTCCCGTGCTCCGGCGGTATCCTGGCCGCACAGTTCCTGCGCGATGGCCAGCGCCGCCAAACGACCGCTGACCTGCGCCGCATCAGCGCCCAGAATCTCGGCACTGTCGCCCACAATATAGACGCCCTTGCGGCTGCTCAGCCCAGTCTTACCGGTTACCGGCTGCCAAAGCTTCTTGTCTTCGACCCACTCGACCCGGCACTCCAGCGAGGCCGCGAGGTTGAGATGCGGCACCACACCTTGATGCAGAAAAAGCGTATCGAGTTCCAGCCGTTCTGTCCCGCCAGAGTGCTGAAAGCTGATACCGGTCAGCCGACGGCTCCCATGGGCCGCCAACTTGTCGGCTTCGTGGAAATGCGGCACACCATAGCGACGCAGCTCACGCATCCAGGAAAGGCCCTTGGTCAGGGTGCGGATGCCAAAAAAACTGCCGTGCGGATCAGACAAGAAAGGTCCTGCCTTGTGGCGCGATCCGGTCTCGACGATCGCCACCGGCGGCGCGCCGCAGCGGCACAGCTGCAATGCGGTCAACACCAAAAGTGGCCCGGTTCCGGCGAGCGCATAGCGGCCCTGAGGAACGGCACTTTCGGATTTCAGCAGAATTTGCGCGCTGCCTACGGTCATCACCCCGGGAAGGGTCCAGCCCGGGATCGGCATCGACCGTTCCAGCGCACCGGTGGCAATGACCAGTGTGCGGCCTTGCAGGAAACCGGCAGCGCCGTTCCGTGAATATGCTACGCGCAGATCGCTATTGACCTCCCAGGCGGTGGCGCCGGGCAGATAGGCAGCCCCGCAGTCGCGGAAGGCCTGCACCAACGCTGCCCCGCTGTAATAGTCAGACCCCAGGATTTCGCGATCTGGAAGGCGGTTTGAGGCCACCGCTCGAAAGACTTGTCCGCCCGGTTCAGGCTGTTCGTCCAGCACCACGGCTGACAGTCCCCGAGCGTCGGCCTCAACGGCAGCCGACATACCGGCAGGTCCAGACCCGACGATCACCACGTCATAGTTTTGCTTGCTCTGATCAAACATCAGGCGATCTCCTTAAAGCGATTCGGTGAAAACGGGGCGAGCCGGTCGGCGGCCAGATCTCCCGTCAGGATGCGCGGCATTTCCAACGCGTGGAACGCTGCCAGCGTGATACCGCTGTGGCAGGTGACAACATGGATGCCGGGGCATCCATCTACCTGCCCGTAGATCGGAAATGAATCCGGCGTCATCACCCGGTAGGCGGCCCAGGTCCTTAGCACCCGGGCATTGCGCAGGAACGGTAGGATCCGCAGCGACCGCGCGACACTTGGGCCGACAAATTCCAGATCAGTGCCCAGATCGGTGGCGTCGTCCTCGACGCTCGAGCCCAGGATGAAATGGCCGTAATTGGTTTGTCTGGCCTTTATGACGAAGACCTCCTGACGTCCGCCGAACCGTTCGGTGATGATCGCCTGGCCCTTCTGCGGCCGGATCGGCAGTGTCATGCCCAGCCCCTCGGCGATCGCACGGCTGCCAAGGCCGGCGGCGATGACTACCTGCCCGGCCTGGATCTTCTGATCGCCACGCCGCAGGCAATACCCGCCTCCAGTGGGCTCGATCGCTTCAACCGGAGGCCCGGACAGGATCGGCGCACCAAGCGCGTGTAGCGCGGCATGCAGTGCGCGCAACAGCTTTATGGGGTCGGCCGCGCCATCATGTGGCGAATACGAGGCCGCCACCACATCCGGGCCGACCTCGGTGACCATTGACTTGACCTCGTTGCGGCCGACCATGCGGATGTCCAGACCGTCGCTCTGGCAGGCGGCGCGCATCTGGTCGACCTGGACGGCGCGGGTGTCGGCTTCCTCCTGCGACAGGCAGCATTGAAGTCCGCCACGCCGCTCATAGGCGGGGTCGATCCCGCTGTGCTGGCGGAGCTCCTGTGCGAACTGCGTCCACAAAAGCGATGAGCGTAGCGAAAGCCGAGTGTATTCAGGCATTTTCAGCCCCTTGTTCTGAACCCAAACCAGCCCGCCATTGCCTCGCGAGGCGCGCAAAGCTCTGTCGCCCTCGTCCAAAACTAGGACGCGACGCCCGGACCGGGCAAGCCCGTAACCGATCGCCGCGCCAACAACTCCGCCGCCGATCACAGCCACCTCGGCGTTGGATGGAATGCCCTCAGCTGCCATTGCCAGGTTATGCCTACTTGAACCGGGCATCGTCCACCGCCGCGCGCACCGTCACCTCAACCAGAATGTCGGGCTTGGTAAACTGCCCGATGGTGCAGATGCGAGCCGGCGGACCGGCGCGGTCGACCCATGCGTTCCAGACCTCGTTCATAACCGATACATCCTCGACATTGGCTAGGGTCACGTCGATCGACAGAATCATCGTTTTGTCGGATCCGACCCGCGCCAGGCGGTGGTCGATCCGTTCCAGAAGTTCCTGCATCTGGCCGCGAATACCAATTTCGGGTCTGTAGGGCTTGTCCGGCGTTGCAGTAAAATAGGCCACTCCGTTGTGAACGGCGATCTGGCCGGTATGCGGAACCGGGCCCACAGAGTTGCCCGGATTGATTCCGACACGATGCACTAACATTGATACTCCTTTGCGCGTTGTTTTCTAGGAAATAGGCAGCGAATTGGGTGATTCACTGGTGGCCATGCGGCTGCCCAGGCTGCACCAGATGCTGCCCTGGGGTTTGGGATTTTTGAACCGGCCCAGATCGAAGGCCGAGATGTCGAAGCGAGTGACGCCGTCGATCGCCAGATCGGACAGCACTCGACCGATAATCGGGCCCAGCTGGAAGCCGTGGCCGGAAAAGCCGAATGCATGCAGGACACCCTTGGCGGTCGGTGACTGTCCAAGGATCGGCAAGCCGTCGATTGTATAGGCCTCCAGACCATACCAGGCGCGCTGCAACCGGCCCAACGCCAAATCCGGCACTAATTCTTTGAGGGTGCGGGCGCTCTTCGACAAACCGGCAAGATCCACCGTGACCTTTTGCTCTTGCGGGTTATATTGGGCGCGGTGCCCGCCTCCCACCAGAAGCGAGCCGTTGGTGGAGGATTTCAACGACAGCCTGCCCCTGACCCGGCCCAAAACCGGCCCGTCGTAGCGTGGGACCGGCGTGGTGACCATCATCATGGGCGCCTCTATTGAGAGGCGGCAACAGTCGCCGAACATGGCGCCGATCCGGGCGCCGCCAAATCCGGCACAGTTGATGATCGAGGCCGCCGTAAATATCCCGTCCGAAGTGTCCAGTGCCCAACTGTCTCCGACGCGCGAGGCACCCTCGACCATGACACCGCAATGGATCCGCGCGCCCAAAGCAGTCGCCCTTTCCTTGAAGGCCCGGACGGTCGCGAAGGGGTTGGCATAGCCATCGGTCCAGCTGGCTATCCCCCCCACCACATGTCGGGCGATGCCGGGCACTGCCTCACGCACCTCCTCTGTAGAGACCATTTCCTCAAAGGAATAGCCAAACTCATGCACCCGGTTGCGGCGTTCGCGCAGGGTGGCCAGTTCGCCATCAGTCTCGGCGACGAACAGATGGCCGACCGAGCGAAACCCGCCATCTGACCCGGTCAGTCCGCTCAGGTCACGCCAAAGCTCGGCACTGGCTGCGGATAGTTCCAATTCTGAAAGGTGACGACCGACGCGCCGGACACCGCCGGCATTGGCCGCCGAGGCATGCCGACCGACGTAATCGCGCTCCAGAACGATCACCTCGACGCCCCGGTCCGCCAGGTGCAGCGCCGCCGAACATCCTTGAAGACCGCCGCCGACGATTATTACATCGGCCGTCCTTTTGGTCATGGTATCCACCTTCGACACATCGGCTCTGCGGTAGAGGGTCACGACCCGACCTCTGATTCGACCTGCGGGCGGGATACCACCGCACGGTGGCCGAGCAGCGACAGAACGATGCCGCCGATGGCGTAGTATATTCCTGCCGACATCGGGCCCATCGCAGACCAGAACATCAAGCCTCCGGCGACGATGAACAGCGCCCGTTCGTGCAGCGCGAGATGCCTAGTGTGATATCCCTCCGTGACCCGCGGCATCAGCAGGAAAAAGGCACACATCACCACGAAATCGAATATGATTTCGGGAATGGAGTCGTCCAGTAAGTTACCGAAGGCGAAAACCAACGGCACGATATATAGCGCCTTGCCCATCAGCATCGACTGAAAGCCTGTCTTCATGGGTGGTGCCCCGGCCATGCGCGCCGCAACAATGGCGGTCATACAGATCGGCGGGGTGATCGTGCTGTCCTGGCTGAACCAGAAGATGATCATATGCGCCGCGATGATCGGTAGGCCAAGATCAGCCAGAGCCGGCGCGCCCAGAACGGCGATCAACACGTAGGCGGCGCTGACAGGCAGACCCATACCCAGAACATAGGACATCAGAGCGATGAAGATAACGGCCAGAAGGATGCTGCCCCCGGACAATGCGAGGATCACCGACGTCACCTTAACAAGCAGGCCGGTGATCGCAATCACCGCATAGATGATGGCGGCGCAAGTGGCGATCGGCGTGATTGCCATGGTGGCACGGCTTGCACCCTCAAGCGCGACCAGCAATTTCTTCGGTCCGATACGCGTGCTGCTCCGCACGAAGGAGATCAACAGAGAGGCAACCACACAGGCCGAACTAGCCAGGTAAGGCGTATATTCGATGAGCAGCAGAACCACGAGAACCACGATTGGCACGAAGATATGACCGTCGCGCTTGAGTACTTCCAAGACCCGCGGCAACTCATCGCGCGGCAGTCCTTGCATTCCGGCTTTGCGGGACTTCAGGTCGACGTAGCAATAAAGCGAAACATAAAAAAGGATGGCCGGCAGCACGGAATAGCTGAGCAGCGTGATCAAAGGAATGTTGGTGAATTCGGCCATGATCATAACGCCCGCCCCCATCATTGGCGGTGTCAGTGCGCCACCGACTGAGGCACAGGTTTCGATGGCGGCGGCCTCATGAGGCTTGAAGCCAGATTTCTTCATCATTGGAATTGTCAGAGCGCCGGTGGTGACCACATTGCTGATGGTGCTGCCGGACAGAGTGCCCATCATGGCGCTGGACAAGATCGCCACCTTGGCAGGGCCGCCCCTGCGGTGCCCGGCGAGTCCCATGGCAAGATCAGTGAAGATGCGGATGCCGCCTGACACCTGCAGGAAGACACCAAAAGTGATAAACGTGAAGACAAAGGTGGCCGCAATGACCACGATGAAGTTCACCATGCCGGTCTGCAGCATGTAGATGGACTCGACAAGATCAACGACGGTGCTGCCGCGATGCGCGAAGACACTGGGCCAGTGCGGCCCGGTCAGCGCGTAGGCGATGAACACGAAACCCACTATCACGATTACCAGCCCGACGGTGCGACGTGTCGCCTCGAAAATCATCAGCACTGCAACAATGCCCGCGATCATGTCGATAGGCTTGATTGCGCCGGAATAGGGAATGCGGGTCTCGTAACGCTCGGCGTTCAGAAGGCCCCAGCCCAGCACGAGAAAGCTGACAAGCGCCAGCAGCCAGTCCATCGCGGTGGGCATATGCGAGGTAAAATCGTCGGCCCCGCGCGCCGGATACAGAAGAAAGATAATCGGGATGAGCACTGTCAGGTGCAGGAAACACACAACGTAAGGGCCGGGCGAGATTACGAACCCCCAATAAAGAGTAATCAGGCAAATCCCGGTCGTCGCGAGAGTGATGGCCAGACCCAAGACGCCGCCGGGGCGACGTTGCCCGTGCGGAAAAATACTCCTGCGATAGTCATCCCACGCATTATTCATGTGATTTCATTCACTCCGGTTGACCGCGGGAGGCTCTCGCATCGGTGCAGTCGCATTTTCTCGGAATACCGAGCGCTCCCGGGCGAGTTATCGCCCGGGAGGTATGTTCAGTCGAGGATGTTAGTCGACCCAGCCCATTTCCTTGTAGTATTTCAGGGCGCCGGGATGGATTTCGATGGCCAAGCCGTTGGGCATGTCCTCGGGGTTCCAGGCCTCGAGGCTGCCAACTGCATTGACCATCCGCGGCTTGTTTTCGGCGACGTTCTTGACTAATTCATAAACCAGGGTTTGGTCCAGATCAGCGGTGCCGAACAGCAGCGTTGGCATTCCGACTGTCTTGGCCGTGGAAGTCTGGTTCGGATAGTGCTCAGGAGTAAGCTCATAGACATCGAAACCCAGCTCCTCTGTCAAATTGCCCAGGATCTCGTCAGAAAAACCCATGATCTGTGAGTCTCGAATGCGCATCTGCTCGATAATGATCGGGTGCGGTGGCGCAAACATGAAAGAGGCCATATTGACCTGACCGTTTTGCCAAGCATCCTTTCGGCCATTGGTGTTCAGTTGCTGCACGGTTCCTCCAGCAGCTTCAATCTGGTCCAAAGGCAGACCGTAGCTCTCGAACATGCGCTGTACGATAAAGTGCATCGAAGAGCCTGTTACCTCAGAGGCAAGGTTGATCTCGCCGGCAATGTCTTTCAGCTCATCCAGTGAGGAGATGCCGACGCTGTCGGCCACAAGGAAGTGGAACGGATAGGCGTTCATCGCCAATATGGCGCGCAGATCGCCATAGCCTTCGCCAGCGTTGACGTCATTGCCGCCTTGCATCGCCAGCTTCAGGAACGGGCCAAAGGACAGTCCCATGTCGGACTTGCCGGTACCGACACGGGCGATGTTACCAATGGCGCCCGCACCCGGGATGACTGAAACTGGCTGTCCGTCGAAAGACTTGTTGGCAAGATCGGCAATCGTCGCCCCGGTCGGGAACCACGACCCGCCAGTACCCGCCGTGATGATCTGAACCGGCTTCTGGTCCTGGGCGATCGCGCCAACAGCCGAAGCGGTGATTGCAACGGCTCCCACGGCCGCGCCGACGAAGTGCCTAGCATTTCGCAATGTCATTAATATCATACTCATGTATTTTTCTCCTCGAGATATGGCAGATAACCTATTGGTTACCATGACTTTTAATTTCTTATATGAAAAAATTACACTCTTTAAGTCTTATAAATATCTGAGCGCTAGTAATGCAGAATCATAATTATATTTATATTCAGATTAACTGCACTATCCTACTTGTCAATGCGTTAGTTGACATACCAGAGGAATCGCATGAGTTTCATGTCTCAATAGTTTTAGCCAGGAAGTCATGGTTCTTTGCTGCAATGTGACGCTTACTGCAAAGGCTATGTTTTCACTTTCCAAAAATCTGGTTTGAAGCCTCCGACTTTAGTCGGAGGAGGTTCAGTTTACGGAGCGCAATATTTTACTTGCAGAGTGCTTTATCATGTCAAAATTGGCTGGTGCATTGCCCTTCCTGATGCGGCATTCATTGTCGCGAAACACCATGTCCATGTCCCAATGCAGCCCGTTTTCTATGCCCCAGTGGTCCCGGATTGCTTTTGCCTGAAAACGTGCATTTGAGGTCATTGAGGAGATGTAAAAGTAGGTCTCATCGCGGGTATTATTTTGTACGACAGCTCTATATTCAATCATGATGATGCTTTCCAGTCCCGGCCAGTAGTGCCGGGCCTTCAGCCTTTTAATATCGGAGCAAATAGTGACTTTTCTTGTTTCAATGCGACCGAGTAATTTTTACACACTCTCGTGGCAAGTGACTGTTGTGTTGGTAAAACCCGCCTCAACCTGTTCCTTCATCAATACTTCAGTGTCCTCGCGCAGACTACCCTAATTTTTTTAAAGCTAGGATATAGTCTAGCTTCTTGCGAGATTATCTCAGCGGAAATTCCGCGTTGGCATCCATAGCGTCGATAGTAACAATGGCCTCCTTACCGCCTGCCTTATCTAGGCCGCGGCGAGACGTTTTGCCATCTATCGCGACGACCCCGGTCAGTGCGCTGTTTAAAGAAGCTGCCCAATCAACAAAAAATGCCTGAAAAGCTTGGACATCAAGGGCGGAAAAAATGTTTCCAATTTGGTCGTGGGAGGGCGTTCCGTCTAAAAAGGCAGAAACCTCCTCAAAAGGGCTAGCTTTTCGCTCCCATATGCCGAAATGGCCACCCAGCTATCCGCACCTGTCAAAACTGCGCATAGGGTCAGAAGAAGAATTTCCGGCAAAGGATACACCAGCTTAACTTCTTGTCGAGGATCTCTTAGGCCGGAAAAATGTGCAATAAAATCAATCGAATGATCGTCGCATGAAGATGTGGTTGGCATGGGGTGACCTCGCTGAAATCGGTGAAGATCACTCATTGAATCAAAAGTCACTCCATTTGTCGTCCCTTTTATTTCTCATGCAATTGCCCTGGTTATTGTAGGTGGAATAAGCAAGATTTACTATTCCCGCGACCGATTTCCATCTGCAGTCATTCATCGTTCGGTTTGGCTCTGCTTCCGCTTTCCGTTGAGCTTTCGGCATGTGGAAGAAATGTTGGCCGAACGCGGCATTGATGTCAGCTATGAGACCGTACGCCGATGGGTTTTTAAATTCGGCTCGGCGATTGTCTCCAACGTCAGGTCCCGCAGAATTCAACCTTTGGGAACCTGGTATCTTGATGAGGTTTTTGTCCGTATTGGTGGAAAGCGGACAGATCTGTGGCGTGCCGTAGACGATGAGGGGGAAGTTCTTGAAGTCCTGGCCCAGTCTCGCCGAAACAAACGTGCAGCCCTTAAACTTATGCGGAAGCTCCTGAAAAACCTGGGCTACTTTCCGGATAAAATTGTTACCGACAAGCTGGGTTCATATGCAACGGCACTTCGCGAACTTGGCCTGGAGCACCTTTATGTAACAGGTGGTCGATTGAACACTCGGGCAGAGGTTTCATATCAACCGACGCGCCGACGAGAACGCCAAATGAGCCGGTTCAAATCTCCAGGATCGATGCAACGGTTTCTGTCTGTCCATGATGCCATTTACAACTAATTCAATCTGCAACGTCATCTGATCTCCCCCTCAAATCTCCGTCAAATGCGCGCCTTGGCATATGTAATGTGGAATGAAATCGTTGCTACGTAATTGAGGGAATTTTCTAGTTTGACTGTCCAATTAAGTTAACGTGTCAACGCCCATTGCGAACGTTTGCAATCTCGAATAGTTTAATTTTGATGTAGGCAGCGGGGCTATCCGGAGAACTGGATCCATATATGCGAGTAAGCCTGAAAGACGTCGCTCGTGAAGCAGGCGTATCCATCTCGCTGGTGTCGCGTACCTATACGCGGGGTGCGAGCCTTGCGCCCGGTACCAGAGCTAAGATTACGAAAGCCTCGAAGAATTTTGGCTATTGGCCGAATGTTCTCGCGCGATCGTTGATCACCCAGGAGTCGAAGATTATCGCTCTCGCGGTGAGCTACCTCGAGAACCAGTTTTACCCTGCCGTCATCACGACCCTGTTGCCTGAACTGATGAACCGTCGCTACCACGCACTTCTCTTCACGGAAGATGAAGTGAACAGCGCCGAGCGCGTGGTGAATCAGATCATGGCATATCCCATCGCCAGCGTTCTCGTGGCATCGGTTGGTGTGTCATCAGAGATCGCTGTGGAGTGTGGCAAAGCACGTATTCGGGTCGTCATAATCAACCAGCGAGCAAACGACCAAGCGGGTTCGTGCTCCGCTACCGGAGACAGCGTTCGAGGTGGATGGGAGATCGGAGAGTTCCTCTTTGCGAGCGGACATGAGCGGATTGGCTACCTGGCGGGCAAGGAAAACCCGTTGACCAGCAACGAGCGCGAGGAAGGCCTTCTGGCGGCATTGGCTGCAGGCCGCCGTGATCTCCATTCAAAAGGAAGAGGGGACTACGTCTTCGAACGCGCAACCGAGGAGACACGCAAACTCCTCTCACGCAAAACCGCACTGGACGCAATCTTCTGTGCGAACGACCACATGGCCATTGCCGCGATGGAAGTCGCGAAGTTCGAGTTTGGGATTCAGATTCCTAAGGACCTGTCAATCGTCGGGTCCGACGATGTAGGCCCGTCAAAATGGCGTAGTTTGGCCCTGACCACCTTCGAGCAGCCGGTGAACGAAATGTGCGAGCTTGCGCTGGAGCTCCTGTTCGAGAGGATAGATGACGCAGTGAAAACTGGCGAAGACCTCCAGTCCTCGCACGTCAACACTCAAGGTGCCTTGAGTGTATGCAACTCAGCGAGAGTGCCGGCTTCTGGCAGTGAAATGATTGATGGACGCTAGATCTGGAAACGCATCTGAGAATAGGGGAACTACCATGAAGATAGCCGTTGTCGGCGCCGGAATTGTCGGCGCAGCCATTGCCTTGCGCCTCGCGCTGCAGAAGCACGATGTGATCCTCTACGAGCGCAAAGAGCCCGGCTCGGGGACCTCTTACGGGAACGCAGGCCACATCGGCGCGGCGTCCATCGTCCCTTGGGCAAACGCCAGCAACAGACGCAACGCCCTGAAATGGCTCCGCGACGGTCTTCACCCACTCCGGATGCCGATGAGCGGCATACCAGGCAAGGCGAAATGGATTGGCCGGTGGCTGTCCGCTTCGAGGGACAACAGGGCCGAGCGCGGCACGAATGTGCTGGCGGACCTGCTGCGGGGTCTCAACGAGGACCTCGCGCCGCTGGTCGAAGCCTCGAATGCCGGCTCCCTCATCAGCCGCAAGGGGCTCTTGCACGTCTTCGCGGATCCGAGCGCATTCGCGGCAGCCAGCGACGGGTTCGAGTCGCGCCGGCACTACGGGATCCGTTTCGAGGAACTCGCGCCTGAAGAACTGAAAGAGATGGAGCCGGCCCTGGCGTCCAAAACCCTGCGCGCAATTTTCCTTCCAGATGTCGCCCAGGTCCATGACCCTGAAGGCCTTGTCAAAACATACGTCGAGGCTCTCGTCGGGATGGGCGGCAAGCTGGTACGAGAGGAGGTCGCCAGTATTTCGCAGGTGGATGACGATGCGGTAGAGGTGCGTGCACAGGGACAGGAGCGGTTCGATTGGGTCGTTCTCGCGGCCGGTCTCCAGTCGGAAGACCTAGCCCGTGATCTTGGTGTAACTGTCCCCCTGTGGGCAGAACGAGGCTATCACCGCCAGTTCGATCACGGAGCCGATTTGCTCTCGAGGTCGGTGCTGTTCGTCGATTCCCGTGTCGTTTTCTCCCCCATGGCGCGGGGGCTCAGGCTCACGACCGGCGCGGAATTCACAGCGCACGATGCGCCGCCGCTACATGACGCCATGCTGCCGATCTTTCGCGCTGCCCGGGCAGCGCTCCCGGAAATGCCCGACCCTGAAGAAGGCGAGCCATGGGTCGGAAGTCGGCCGTCGACGCCAGACTCTCTCGCGATCATCGGACATGCGCCGAAGGCCGACCGAGTGATCGTCGCATATGGCCATGGG
>MDTF01014764.1_pt1 | contig 12588 bp, 14 predicted proteins | sample 811191 | NCBI WGS metagenome assembly MDTF01 (sample SAMN05326649, study PRJNA326480) | marine metagenome | isolation source: seawater | place: Southern Ocean | collected 2011
TACCTTTCAAGAAAATTAATTTCTTTTTTTCTAAACGAATAAGTTTCTGTTGTTATTTTTTTTAACTTAATATCGTGAAAAGCTAATTCTCTTATTAGATCTAAAAAAATTTTAAAATAAGAAAATTTTATTCTCTTATTATTTTCTATTTTAGTTTGTAAAGTTAATGATATTTCTGCTCTAAAATCATTCCATGAAATATGTACTAATCCACCATACCCTATTAAGATAGAATTTTTTTTAAACGAAAAAATAATATTTTCAGGATAGCTACTTGGATATTCTTTAAAAATTATGTTATCAAAATATTTAATCTGTTCTTTATTCGAAATTTTTTTATTTTGTCTTAAGTTTCTTAACTGTTGATTTCTCCATATTCTTATTTTTTCTATTTCTATTGGTAAAATTGGACATAATTCAAAATTTTCTTTTTTAAAATATTTATTTTTTAAGATTTTATAATTTTCTAAATATTTCATAATTTAACTTTTCCTACCTGTTCTAATCATCAATATTTCAAGTATATTTACACTAGATGTTATGATAATTAATGTCTTTATAATATACAGTCTTTTTCTTATTAATGAGCCTTTCTTTAATTTTTATTAAAGAAGTAAACCTAATTTATCCAATTATTATATTTTTTCTTTAAACAATATTTTTGAGGGCGATCCACCAATAATCATTTTTTTTTCTTTTATACTTCTATTAATCATTGAGTTTGGAATAATTCTATTACCTTCATTGATGTGAATATTTTCAAGGACTGTAGTTCCATTTGAAATAAAAACATTTTTTTTAATTCTGGAACCTCCTCCTATCAAGACATCTTTTCCAATAAAACAATTATCTCCGATTATAGAATTTGGAGCCATTGATGCATTCGGCATAATATTACAAAAATTACCAATTTTAGAGTTACTAAAAATATTGCATCCTGGGTAAATTGATACACCAACTCCAATTTTTGCGCTTTTACCAACCAAATTATACGGGTGAATTATTGAAAAAAATTTTGATAAATCTAAATTAAGTTTTTTTATTAATTTTGGTCTGATGAAGCGATTATCTTTATGAAAAATATTAACAAAAAATTTTTCTTTTTTAAATTTTTTTACATCCTTTAATTTACCAATTATATTAATTCCATTAATTTTTTTATTAGCAAATTTATTATCATCCAAGATACCAATTATTTTTATAAATTGTTTTTTTTCAATTTTATTTATATCATCAATCAAATCGATTATTTCAACACATGAACCACCTCCTCCAATTAATATAAGTGATATTTTTTTCATAGTTTTGGTGGGCTAGGGAAGATTTGAACCTCCGTCCTCGCATTTATCTAATGCTTGCTCTAACCCTGAGCTACTAGCCCTGATTTGTCTTTAACATCTATTTTTATAAAAAGTCAATTATAATGTTAAGAAATATATTGGTAAACTAAGATTTAAAGTATAATATATACTTTCACAATATTTTTTTAAATAACTCGAATGAAAAAAATAATAAAGCCCAATATATTTTATACCCATTCTTCTAACGATCTTAATGTTGATCATAGATTTTCTTATCAAGCAGCAATTACAGCTAACAGACTTACACCAGAAGAAACCGTAAAAGAAATATTATGTTTTGAAATTTTATCTAGCACTAAAGGGTCTGACAAAAATAAACAAATTTTTTGCCTTAATTACCCCATTGATATATCAAATTTTTTAGATAAAAAACTTGCAGCTTTAAAAATTTATGGTGAGGAAATTAAAAAGAGTCCAAATTCTAGATCATTAGAAAGCGCAAAAAATCCCGACCCTGTAAAAGGCTTATCTATAGGGACTTATTATGCTGAAGCGTTTTTTGTAGAAAGAATTCATGAATAAATTTTTAATAGGAAAATACAATATTACAGAAAGCACTTCTCCATTTATTATTGCAGAACTATCAGCAAATCATAATGGAAAATTATCGAATTTATTTAAGCTTATTGATGAGGCTAAAAAAGCTGGTGCTAATGCTATAAAAATACAGAGTTACACCGCTGATTCAATGACACTAAATTCAAAAAGAAAAGAATTTTTTCTAAAGAATGGACTTTGGAAGGGAAGTTATTTGTATGATTTGTATAAAAAAGGATCAACTCCAATAGATTGGCATAAAAAAATATTCAAATATGCAAAAAAAAAAAATATTTTATCCTTCAGCACACCATTTGACTCTAATTCAGTAAAATTTTTATCAAAGTTAGATGTTCCTGCATTTAAGATAGCTTCATTTGAAATTACAGATATTCCCTTAATAACAGAAGTAAGTAAAACTAAAAAACCTATTATTATTTCAACAGGCATGGCTTCAATAAAAGATATAGATCTTGCAGTTGCAACAGCAAAAAAAAATGGTGCTAAGCACATATCATTATTACACTGTATTAGCAGCTATCCTTCAAATCCAAAAGATTATAATTTAAAATTTATTAACAAATTAATCAAAAGATATAATTTAATAGTTGGTCTTTCCGATCATACCCTTGGATGCATTACAGCTGTGAGTTCTGTTCCCTTAGGGGCAAGAATTATAGAAAAACATATTAAGCTACCTGGTGAAAAAGGGGTGGATAGTAAATTTTCAATGGATACAAATGAATTTGGAAAATATGTAAATATGATAAAACAATCTTTCTCAACCCTAGGATCGGAAAACTTTGACAGAAATATAATCGAAGGTCAAAGCAAACTATTCAGAAGGTCTATTTTTGTTTCCAAAGACATAAAAAGAGGTGATATTATAACAAATGCATCAGTTAGAGTGATCAGGCCTGCTGCTGGACTTCATCCAATGTACTATAAATCAATTTTAGGAAAAAAATTTAATATTTCTAAACAAAAAGGATCACCTTTAAAATTATCTGATATTAATTTTAAAGGTAAGCCCAAACTAAAATAATATAAATTAAATTAAAAACTTAATCCTTATTTTTTACTTGCTTTATGCATTGAAAAAAACTACATGAATTAAATTATATCAACATGAATAAATTTACTATATGTAGACACTGTAAATCTTCTATGGAAGCACAGCAATCTGTGCAGCTGACTAGTACTAATAGCTTAATTGGCTTGATTTACGCACTGAAAAAAATTTTTATATTGAGTTTAAAAAAAATAGATTTAATTATTAAAATAGTTTTTTATAATTTAATTAAAATTTAAGGTTTTTATTTATGTCTGATTTTCATAAGATAGAAAAAAAACATATAGAAGATAAGCTACCTGAATTAGTAAAAAATAATGTTAAAGTTATTTTAATTAAAAAATTCTCTAGTGTTGAAGAATGTAAAAAAATAATTGACTTTTGCTATACTAATTCTATGCCTTACAAGCATCGCTTTTTAGATAAAAAAAAAGATTTTTGGTCGTCTATTGACGTTTATCCTTACCAAGCAAGAACAAGAAGAATATTTAAAACTTTTGAAATGGGCAAAAGATATAGGAAAAAATTCAAATCTTTTGACGAAGTTGTCAACCTACAGTATGGATATCTTTACAATAATATTGAACAAAAAAAAACTTATTCAAAATTTTCAGCATACCAGTATCCAAAAGGTGGTGGTTTTTTTAGCAAACATAAACATACAAGATGGCCAACAAATTATGGTGTTATTCTAAATTTATCTAAAACAGGAAAAGATTTTAAGAAAGGTGGGGTCAATAATTTTTACTATAGAAAAAAAAAAATCAACATTAATAGAAATGAAGTAGATCAAGGAGACTTAACACTTTTTAGGTATGATCTGCATCATGAAATTCCACCCGTTGATCCACATGAAGATTTAAAATTTGATAAATCTGGAAGATGGACAGTGACTTTTCCAATATTATACAACAATCCTTTTGTATATAAAAAACAAAGACCTAGGTAAGTTTCTAATTTTTTTCCATTATTAAAATTTTATCTTTATTCCAAAACGGTGAAAAATTATTAGAATTTTGACATTCTAAAAAATAAATTTTACAAAATTTTTTCCTTAGACTTTTTAAGTTGTTGAAAAATTTTAGCTCAACTTCGTCATCGTAACTCTCTATATCTTCAAGGACGATTATGCCTCCTTTCTTTAAAAATTTATGTGAGTTTAATACAAGTCTAATTTGGTCATTCTCATCGTGAGTGCTATCATCTATTATTATATCAAATTTAGTATTTAACTTTTTTAAGCTCTTTTTTATTGATGTAGTCGACTTAATATTAATATAATTATAAAATGTTTTAGGTAATTTTAATTTTTTTCCATCTCTAATTAGTTTTTGATCAAAATCAAAACCATAAATTAAAGCTTTTTTAAAATAATTTCTCCACATTCTAACAGATCTAGATTGTGCAATACCTATTTCAGCTAATTTAATTTTTTTATTTTTAAATTTTTGAAAAATGATGTCGTATATAGGAGTGAATGATTTCCTATGTCCAGCTTTACTTAAAGGTGACTTGTCTGTCCCAAATTTACCACCAAGAATACATAAATCTGAAGTACTATTTTCAGAATTTATCACGAATGAATTAAATCTATTTTTGTTTACTTTAAAGTTTGGATTTTTTATTTTGTTATAAATATTTTCAATCAGATACAAAATGCCTAATTTATATAAAAACCTTCTAAAACTTCTCGAATAAATCATTTGATTGCTAAAAATCCCTCAAAACAGGAGTACTTCAATATTGACATGCTATCTTTAAATCCAGCTCTTTTTAAAAACCTTAAATTCTCACTACTTGAATAAGGCTCTAGAACACTTCTTAATGATATTGATTTAGTCCAGATTTCCTTTTCATTATAACCTATATCTTTTTTATATTCTAAATAAACTTGATTCATCATATCTTGAAATCTTGCATCACCTGCTCTTACTTTTTCAAAAAAAATAAATGCTCCACCCCAATTTAAAGACTTATAAATTTTATTAATTAATGCTTGTCTATACTTAGGTCTTATAAATTGTATTGTGTAATAAGCGATTATTAGATCTGATTTTTTAAACTTAACTTTATTAACATCCAAACATTTTAGGAAAATTTTATTTTTCGTTTTCTTTAATTTTTTTTTGGCAACCTGTATCATATTTTTTTCAACATCAATTCCATAAATATTCATTGAATTTAATGAATTATATTTATCTATTTTTTTTATTAGAGTGCCCGTGGAACATCCTAAATCATAAATGTTACAATTTTTATTAACAAAGAAACTGCTTAACTTACAGGTTAGATCTTGACCTAGTTCGTATAAAGGGACAGATTTATTTACATGTTTATCAAAATATTTTGGGGTTACACCGCCAAATGAAAAATTACTAATTTTTGATAAAATTTTATCTCCTGAGTCCATAATTATTTTTGTATTAAGTTATAGTTACAATTATCATCTAAAGAGAAGATAATTTTAAATTTTTGTCGAATATTGTAGTTTTTTAAGTACATCATTATAATTCTCTGTATTATATTCATTAGTAAGTTTATATCCTTTTTTGTCTCCAAAACATTTATTAACCTTGTCAATAGCTGTATTTTTTGATCTTTCATTTTTTTTATATTTTAGTCTTAATGAAATTCTACCACTTGTTGATATATTTGATCTAGTACCATGCAATAAGCAGCTATGCCAAACCCAGCTTTCTCCAGGTTTTCCTATAAGTTTTTTTTCTGTTGTAAGTAATTTTTTTTTCGTTCTAGTAGTATACAAAATCTTATTTTTTTGTTTAACCAATTGGTGTGGAAATAAATCTGGTCCCAATTTATGACTTTTTGGCAATATTATTAAAGGAGATTTATTTTTTGTAACCTCATCTAAATATACATACAAGGTAACTACTTTACATTTAGTTAATGAGTAGTCCATTTGATCTTGATGAAAATCAATGCCGTTAAAATATCTTACCGTTCGATACTTTCTTTTAATAAAATGTCCAAGATTGATATTTCTAATATCTTCCTTTTTAGTAATATAATTTGGAATATATTTTTTTGGTATTCCACAAATAACTCTTCTATCTGCTAATTGGTAATTCTTACCAAGAACTGTTTCTAAGTAAAAATTAATATTTTTATTATTTAAAATGAAGCTAATATCAAGATCTGCTAAAACATCTCCAGTTTTTTTATGTGTCTTGTTTTTTAAATAGCTTTTATAAGTTAAAAAAATTTTGGAATTAATAACAACTTTTTTTTTTATATCTTTATATAAATTTTTACATTTTTTAATAAATTCTTGATCATTTTTTATATTTAAAAATCCATCTTTTATAAATTGCTTTGTTAAATAGGTTTTATTCATCGAGCAAAATATACATTTTATTTTTAACAATACAAGACAATGTAATATTACAAAAAATTATTTATAAGAACTATTTTTATTTAATCTATCTTTAAAAATTAATATATAAGTATCTCAAAATGATTAACAATTACTTACAAAAAACAACAAATTACCATGATGAAAAATATAGAGAATTAGGTTTATTTTTTCAAAGAAAACATGCAAATGAAGATGTTATTAGGTTTTTTTATAAACACAAATTAAAAGGCAAAAAAATTTTAGATATTGGATGTGGAAGTGGCAGAAATAGTATTTTTCTTTTAAATGAAAGTTGTACTGTTGTGGCGTTAGATTCTTCCAGTCAAGGAATTGATGTTTTTAAGAAAAGAATTTCAAATAAAAAAATAAAAAAACTTAAACTAATAGTGGATTCAATGCCAAATCTTAAAAAAGTAAAAGGTACGTTTGACTCAGTAATCGATTGTTTTTCCTCATATTGTTTAATTAAAACAGACTTTAAAATATACTTAAGTAATATAAAAAAAAAGTTAAAAAAAAATGGAATTTATCATTTACAAATTTTATCTAAAAACTCTGACATTTATAAAAATTTTAAGCCAGCAAAGAAAATTGGAAATTCAATACTTTCACAGAAACGTAAGTCTTCACCCTTTTTTGGAGACGAATATTTATTTTCTTTTTATTCAAAAGAAGAAATGATTAAATTATTGCAAAAGTTTTTTAAGATAAGTTCTTTTGAGATTTTTACTAGAACTTATAGAAATACCTCTGAATATTTTGAATATTTTGTAATTGAATGTAAAAAAAAATAGAAATGGAAATAATTTTTTCAAAAAATTTAAGTAAAAAACAACATGAGGATTATCTTGAAGAAATTGGAAATTACCAAATTTATCATACTGAAAAACTATTAAATTACTATTTTCACATCACAGAAATACATGATAAATCTTTTTTTATTATTGAAAAAGATAAGCCACTTGCTTTTGCTCCTTTAGGAATTACAAAAGAAGATAATTCTTCATCGTTATCATTCTCAACTGTTGCTTGTCATACTCCAATAATATCTCACGATATGACTTCACAAAATAAAAGAAAATTCTATAAAAAATTATACAGTATTATTTATAAAATAGGTGATGAGCACAAATGTGAAAGCTTTGAATTTTTTTTTCATCCAATAAGATTTTTAGAGGGTCAATGTAAAATAGACTATAAAGAAAGTATGAAAATACTTTCATATTTTAATATTTCTTACGTTGCAATTAATACAAACATAATAGATCTTAATTTATCACATCAAGATCTTTTCATGAATATCAGAAAAGCAATGAGAAAAGAACTTAGAAGCAAAAAATATGAAGAATTAGAGTTTTTTAAGATAAATTCACAAAATAGAACTAAAGATCAAATTAAAGATTATTTTAACTTATATAGAAATTATCATTTTATATCTGCAAAAAAACAAACAAGAAAAGATAGTTCATGGGAATATATGTTGTCCCTACTTTTTGAAAACAAGTGCGATTTGTTTGCTATAAGACGGTTAGAAGATAAAAAATTCTTATCATTTCTTTACTGTTTTAAAGAAAAAAATTTTGCGACAGGTGCTTCGCAAGTAAATATTACAAACTCTCAAGATCTAAAAAGATATTCATTGAGAAGTTTTATTGAATATAAAACCATTGAATACTATAAAAATAATAATTTTAAATTTTATGAGGTAGGTCAAACATATTACTATGATAAAGATTTTAAAAGTTTTACTGAAAAACATAAAAGAATAGGACTGACTAAATTACAATTTGGTGGTGACTTTTATCCAATATTTTATTTTAAATTTAATTTTAAAAATGACTCAATTTTTAGTAAAAACCATAAATTTATTGTAGAAAATGACTTTTGAAAAAATTATTAAAAAAGCATCAATAGAAAATCACAAAAGAAATAGGCATGCAAGAATTGAAGTTGCTTCAAAAAAAAATTTTGTCTTTAAAATAATATCTAAAAATAAAATCAAACCAAAAAAAATTTTAGAAATTGGTAGTTCTACAGGTTATTTATTAGAAAGCTTTAGAAAAAAATATAATTGTCAATGTTATGGGATAGATACATCGAAATATGCAATATCTGAAGGTAAAAAATTATTTAAAAAAATAGATTTGACACATGGGATGTTTGAGTTGTCTAAATTAAAAAACTTGAAATACGATATAATAATCTGTGGTTTTTTTCTATTTATGCTTCCACCCTCTAAAATTTTAAACCTTTTTTCCAAAATAGATTCAAGTTTAAATTCTGGAGGATATATTGTTATCAATGATTTTTATAATAAGACTAATTCATTTAAAATTAAAAATTATAAACATGAAAAAAAACTTAAAGTATATCGATGGGACTACAAAAAAATTTTTCTTTCTTTGCCATATTATCAAAAAAAAGATATAATTAAGTATTATGATCGTAAAACAAAAGATTTTATAGAAATTAGCTTAATGAAAAAAACAAATTCATTTTAATGGATACTAGAGACAAAATTTCAACCAAGAAAAACAAATTTTTTTTTGAAAAACAGGGCTCACTTTCTTAAATACTTAAATAAATTTAATATTATGGCTCAACAACACTATATTCCTATTTATAAATTTAGTATTTATAATGAAAAATCAAATAAATTTATTAAAAACACTGTTAGTATTCCTATCTTTGTAAATTTAAATACTAAAGATCAAAATAAAATTATAAATACAATTAAAAATTATTTAAACTAATCAGAAAATGAATATTTATATTCAAGTAGAAATTACTTCTCGTGAATTAGACAGCAAACTTCTATTAGCAGTTTTAGCAGCTTCAAATGGACATCAAGTTGTAGTCTCTAGTTTAAAAGAAATAACTAATGGTTTAGAGACGGGAGCTCTTAAGCCAGGAATTTTTCATACAAAGTCGTTGTCGCCAGGCAAGGTTAAGATTGCTAGACATCAAAAAATTATTGATAATGGATCTAAAATTACAAGCATTGACGAAGAAGCTGGAATAAGTTCTAATAGTTATGAGCAAATGGCAATTGGGAGATATTCAGATAAAACAATTTCACAATCCTCGGCAGTTTTTTGTTGGGGCCTGCAAGATTCGGATACTTTAAAAAAGATCTATCACATAAATTTTCAAAAAATACACATGACGGGCTCACCAAGAGTAGATCTCTGGAAACCTTTTTTTTCTGATTACTGGATTAAACCTAAAGGAATGCCCTCACAACCATTTTTATTAGTTTCTTCCAATTTACATTCTCTGGATTTAAGTTCATTGCCTGATCAATTTAAGTCGTTGAAATCTTCAGGATACTTTCAACGAGATCCAAATTTATTTAAAAATCTTATGCACTATCAGGCAGAAAGTATTAAAAAACTTTATGAATTTATTATTGCTATAGAATATCTTGCTAAAAATAATAATGGATATGATATTGTTCTTCGTCCACACCCAACAGAAAATATCAAAGCTTGGGAAATTTATCTTGATGGTATTCCCAATGTTCATGTTAACAAACAAGATGCCATCACAGGATGGATTAAAAATTCATTTGCAATTATGCATGGTGGATGCACATCTGCTATAGAAGCAACAATTTCAAAAAAGCCAGTATTAACTTATAACCCTCTCGGATTAGAGCATATAGAAAATCTTACAAATACATTAGGATATAGAATAAATTCAAAAGAGGAACTTTTGAAAAAAACAAATGAACTATTTAATTTTTATAGAGAGAGCAATCAAAAAACAACATATGAAGAAATTCCACAACAGCTTTCCAAAAAACTATTTACTGAAGAAAATGAATTAGCTGCAGAAAAAATACTTAAAATATGGGAAAGCCTAGATGATGGGACATTATCTCATTCTAACAATTGGTTTAAATTTAATTTGATCTGTAAAGTTGTTAATTTTAAAAGAAAAATTTATAATATATTAACAAAATTTTTACCTAATAAGTTTAAGCTGGATAAGGCAAGTTTCAAGTTCCCACCACTTGATAGTGAGGATATTTCTTTAAGGATAAACAGACTCCAAAATTTACTTGGTATAAAAGAAAATTTGCAATGCAAACTTATTTCTAAAAAAACGATATTAATTAAAAGAAATAAATAATAATTAATTTTTTTGAAATGTATAACTTTTTAAAAAAAATTAGAAATTTACTTAATAAGGTATTAATACCAATTTTAGTAAAACATGAAATGTACTATGTGCTGAGTTTGTTATTAATTTTAAACCTAAATAAGATTAAAAAAATTTTGCCAAAAAATAGTCCAAAATATAAAGTGATTGTATTAAGTAAATCTGGTGGAGTCGAAGATTTAATTGAAAGTCAAAAAAAATATAATAATAACTTTTTATATTTAAGTTGTCCCAGACCATTTTTTAAGCATATATTTTCAACAATATTTCAAAATAAAAAAAATCTTTTAAACGATTACAAATATTCCACAAATATAAATGAAATTGAGATTTTAAAAATGAAATATAAAAAATTTTTAATTTCTTTTTTAAAAGTTTTTAAAAAGAAATATAACTTTAATATGTTTATTGGTTTCAATTTTAATTATTTATCAGAGAGAGAGCTACATGTAGCATGTAGCGAATTAAAAATACCTTTTTTATTATTATTTAAGGAAAGTATTCATACCAAAATACAAGAAAAATATTTTCTCTATACTTATAAAAAAGTAAATGAAAAATTTAATGGTTATAAAGTTGCTGTTTATTCAAATTATGCAAAAAAATTACTTAAAAATTCAAATATTATTAATAAAAATAATATCGAAGTTATTGGATGTTCAAGATTGGCATCAAGTTATTCTTGCAAAAAAATTGAACCTAAAAATCAAATACTCTATTATGCTATTCAGAACAATAGGGGTTTGCCAAATTTATTAATTAAATCATATAGTAAAAAATTTTTTAGTAATTTTAGTTATCACAAAAATTATAATCTAAAATATAACTGGACAAGCCTACACAAAAAAACATTAAAACTTTTAAAAAAGTTTGCAATTAATAATCCCAATATATCTATTATCATTAAAGTAAAAATTGGAGACAGTTTCAATACAAATGAATATAAAAATTTACCTGAAAATGTAAAAATTTTTAATACTGGTTTGGGAAATAAATTTTTAGAGGACTCAAAAGTTGTAATTGGGTGGAACACAACAGCAATTCTCGAGGCTATTGCTGCAAATAGATTTATATTGTTACCTTATTTTAATTTTAATAAACAAAATAAAATATTTAACTCAACTAAATTAAAATTAGAGCTTAAAAAAATAAATTACGGATATACCGAAGATGATTTTTATAAAAAACTAAATTTATTTGTAAAAAAAAAATATAAAAAAGATGTTACAAATAATAATTTGAATTCATTAGAATATTATCTTGGTAATAAAGATAATAATGCTGGTTTAAGATTAAACAAATTTCTATAAAATAATTTAATTTATAAATAAAGTAACTAGAAGTTTTTAGGATTTTTTATAAAATTCTAATTGTAGTTTATTATATTTCCCTAAAATCGGATCATGTAAGCAAAAAATATGTTGGTCATTTTTATAATCATTTTGATATTTCCATTTTCTCTTGAAATTATCTTTCAAAAATTTAGCATTTGCTGATCTTCCATCGCAAACTATTATTGTTCCAGGAGTGTAAAAATATTCAAATTTTAAAATATCTGAAACCATTGGCATCATATCTTTGTGTCTTGTGCTAATTCCATTTATATCTTTTTTTATATTAAACTGATCTGGTCCATCTAAGTAAATAAAATCTGGATTACATAAGGGCAGTTTCTTGTATTGAGTGCAAATTTTATTATTAAAAAGTGTCATTTCAACATCTGAAAAACTATAGTTAATTTTAATCAGATTTTTTTGATTTAGCTGTTTATAGAATTTTTCAATTCTTTTTTTAGTAATATCTAAATATTTTTTTTCATTTTCTATCACAAATAATTCAAATAGATTGTTCCTTCTCAAAATTTTAACATCTTGAGAAAATTTTTTTCTAAGTTCATTTAGTGCTAGAGTAAATATTAAAGTAGACCATCCAGATCCAAATTCAAACACTGTTGTTCTCTTATTCATTACAATAAATTGATATAACCGATATAAATCGTCTAATTCAGGGATATATGGTAGATCTATATTCATTTGATTTACTGATGGTCTTTGTTTATTTGATAATTCAACTAAAAA
>MDTF01008334.1_pt1 | contig 12583 bp, 10 predicted proteins | sample 811191 | NCBI WGS metagenome assembly MDTF01 (sample SAMN05326649, study PRJNA326480) | marine metagenome | isolation source: seawater | place: Southern Ocean | collected 2011
ATACTTAAATCTAAAGGCGCATTAAATCCGGCTTTTTTTCGATCAATTAATTTTTTAGGAACTAACTTTATTAAAAAATTTCTTAAAGGTTTTTTTAATCGAAATATACTTACTAAAAAATTATCTTTTAATCTCCAAGTGATTTCATATAATCTTTTAGTTGCTAGGGGTAATCTTACTTCTATGCTTGCGAGCATACTTGACTTATCTGAAACAGAAAAATTATGAGCTAAGAAACCATAAAAATCTAAATACATAGCCTTTCTTAAATTACTCAGATTTCTGACAGGCTCTAGAATTAAATTAAGTTTTAACTTAAACTTATCGATCCCGCTGTTTGAGCCAAGTAGTAATGAAACTTCTTTAATCGAAAAATACCCTATTAGTGAGGTGTATCTTGAAATAAAATCAGTTCCTGAAAAATAATTATTAAATCTGTCTACTTTCTTTGAGAAATATTTTACTCCTTTCAAAAGAGGTAAAATAGGTTGAGCTATTTTAAATAAATAATCATATTTCACGAACTTATATCTTGGATAACCAGCAAATATTTCGTCAGCACCCATACCACTTAGCATCACAATGAATCCCTTATCTCGAACCTTTTGTGATAGTAGTTTAGAGCTTTGAAAAGTAAAATCAGCCATCAATTCTTCATTTCCAACAGCTACTTCTTCTATTAATTTTAAAAAATCATTATTAGTTGTTTCTTTGTGAGTAAGTTCTATGCTACTTATATTTAGATTTAGATGTTCTGCTATATTGACAGCATAATTATAATCACTTGTCATTCCTGCTTGTTTATAATCTTCTTCTGATGATTTAATTGTAAAAGGAGCAATTCTAGACTTTGTTTCAGTTAAAATGATACTTGAATCTATTCCTCCACTATAAAAAAGTCCAACGGGAACGTCGGATACAAGATGTTGATTAATAGATGTTTTTATTTCATCATTAATTTCTTTTAAATTTTTAATAGTCTTTTCATTTGAAATTTCGGATAATTCCCAATATTGCTGTTTAGTTATTAAATTACCTTGTAAATCATACTTTTCGTATGAACCAGGTTTAAGTTTTCTAATTTTTTCAAAACCTGTATCGGGTTCATAAATAAAACCATTTAGTAAATATTCTGCTATAAGGGATTTATCTATATTTTTAGATGATGGTTTCATCTCAAACAAAGCTTTTATTTCTGAGGAAAAAAACAATTCACCTTCATCTTGATATATGTACAAGGGCTTGATTCCAATTGCATCCCTTGCTAAAGTAACTTCATTAGTCTTTTTATTAAGTAATGCAAAAACGAACATTCCTTCAACTTCTACTAATGAATCAATTCCGTTGTATAAAATCCACTTTAATAGTACTTCTGTATCTCCATCAGTCTGAAATTCAATTCCCTCAATTTGTAACCTTCTTTTTAATTCTTTGTAATTATAAATCTCGCCATTGAAAACAATTACATTTTCATCAAAGTGCATCGGTTGATTTGAAGACTCATTTAAATCTAGAATACTTAATCTTTTGTGTCCTAAATTAATATTTTTATAATTATAAAATCCAAATGAATCTGGACCCCGATGATGGATTGCGTTCAATCCTTTATTTATGTCATAATCATTATCACTAATGAAACCTAATATTCCACACATAATTTAAATTTTTAATATTCTTTTTAAAACAAATCTCTGAACAAAAAGAAGAATTATAATTATTAGAGATAGAATTACTGGAATTGTTGAAATTTCTTTGTTATTAAAGTCAAAATAAATGAAATATATCAGAGTAAATGCTAATAGAGAAAGGGTTATAAAATTTATTTTCAAATATCTAATTTCCATATTTAAAGCAATAAAAATCAAAGATTGAAGACCTGATATTAATATTAATAATTTCAATAAAGTTGTAAAAAAAACAAACTCAGAAAGAGAAACAAAATCAGTAAACCAAGAGTTTTCTAAAACAAAAGCCCCAAAAAATGCCAATAAAGATATAAATGGAATAGCAATTAAAGAAAGGTTCACTATTTTAAAAAGGTTTTTTGCATAAGAATTATTATTTCGAACTTTATCAATCCAGTCAGGTGTGTAAAAAAAAATTAAAGCAGAAGCTCCTATAAAAACAGCAGTACTAAAATTATCAGCGAACTGATAAGTGCCTTTTAAACTATTTGATAAATACATATTATTAATAATAAATCTATCTGCCGATAAATATATAGTTGATAATCCTGCAAGTAAAGAAAGTTTAAGGCCTTCGGAAACATTTTCTCTTATAACTGAATTTAATGGGTATTTAAATAAATTTTTAAAAATTCTTAAAAACAATTTTAATTCAAATACTGCATATGCTAAAACGGTAATAAAAGTAATAACACACCACACAAGTAAATAATCGTTCCAATTGTTTACATATATGAAAGTAAGTAAAATCAAAAGAACACTTAACAAAATGTTATTGATATTTAATACATAGGTTTTATCTACTACTCTAAAGTATGCTGAGAAAAAACTTCTAAAAAGATTTCCAATTGAAATTACAGATATTAATAAAAATACGTCTTTTGAGAAAATAAAATATGTAATAATAAAATTTAAAGATGATAAAATTATTAATAATTGAAAGTTAATTGTCAAGAAACTAATTCTAGCTTCTTTTTTTAATTTTTTAAAATTCTTTACAATTAGTGTGTTTAATCCTAGGGATAAATATGTTGAATAAGTTATATAAAGTAAGGATGAAATAGATTCCCCCATTTCTTCAGGTCCAATTGATTCTGCTAATAACAACATCAATAAGCCGTTTAACACAACTTCTATGTACTTAAAAAAAGTAAAATACATAGCTGAAATGTTTTCTTTAAAAAATTTAAAAATCAATTTTTGAGAAATTTAGAAATAATTAGTTTTGACAAATGCACATGACCCTTCTTACTTAAATGATAGCCGTCGTCTAGTGTAAAAGAGTCTATATCAGATTTATGTATTTCAACAGTTTGGAACGTTTTATATTTCAATTCTAATTCATCTAATATTTTATTATACTCAATAATGTTATCGTTTATTAAAGGGTTTTTTTGTTTTAAAATATTGGTTGCTGGTAATATTTTTACATACAATATATTACCTGGATAACGTTCAATTATATTAGTTATATTAACTTTAAATTGATCTTTTTGAACATACACCCTCTTATTTGATTGAATTCTCATTTTTTTTAAAAAACTCATAATTCGTTTTGTAATAAAAGCTGGTAAACGATAAATTATTGCATTTTCTAACCTTGAAAATCTTCTAGGTGCACAATCAACAATTCCAAGCTGTATAATTAAATAATCAGTGTCAGAGAGATCCGCATTCAGTATCGACTTCAAATCATTTGTAGTTCTGTATGGTCTAGATAAATCAAGTAATGAACAGTTTAAAGATTTCTGGACCAGAAATGGCCATCTAGACTCATTGGTTAATGAATCATCGTCTCTCTGTGCAGCTAATGAATCCCCAAAACAAACAAATCGGTAGTATCTGTTATTCATTAGATAATTTTAAATTAATTTGGTCATAGAAATCATTCATATTTAGAGTAATAGGTTTATTATAATAAACTAATTTAAATGAATCTTGTAATGCAACTAAATCAGATTTACTAATTATGTCATTTAAACTATTAATATTTCCGTAATAAGTTTCATAATAATAATGCATACTTTTTGTAAAACCAAACCCTTTGTTAACAACTAAATAAAACGGTTTATTATTATCAATGAGGTTTTGTATGATAGCACTTGCTCCAGAAATTCCATATTTAAATATTTTAAAAAATTCTATGTTTCGAATAGATCTACTAATAAAATATTTCTGAAACTTTTTATCATAATCCCATGAGTCTCTTGGATGTTTTCTAATGCAAAAATCATATTCATTATCAATTAAGAAGTTAATATGAAGTTCATTTTCAGTAAATGAAGTACAATCTAAAAATAAACAAAAATTAGTAATGGGTTTAGAATTAGATTTAGAATAATCATATGATTCCTGTAAATTGTAAAAATTCAATATCTCTTTAGAATTGTCTATGGAAGTATCTAATTTTAATTTCAATTTATCTGTGTTTACATGTAAAAATTTTGAATAGAAAAATTCAGGTAATTTTTTCTTAATTAAATCAAAATAAAGTAGAGTTATCAACTTTTTTTGAAATGAATTACTAAGCTTTTGATCAAAATAGGCATATGGAGACTTGACTTCAAAATTGAACATAATGCTATTTTTATCACTTTTTTTAAGAATTCTTTTTAATGTCAAATAATATAGTTTAGGTTGCAAACTCATAATTTGAGATTCTAAAAGAGATTGTTTGTATTTTACACCCTCATAAGTAGTATTAGAAAATATTAATTTTACAAAATTCACTACAAAAGTAAATAACACTCTTAATAAATCAGTTAAATTTAAGGAATACTTTGTTCTGAAATTATTTGAATTTTTTAATGATTGAGTGGAAATTGAATTAAAATAACAAACATCTTCGTGATCAGTATAATTTCTAAACTTTGCAAACTCATAAGATAGAGAAGATCTAAAGATGTAAATATACTTTGAACTAGAGTTATTGTTATAACTTTTTGAAATGTTACTGTTAGACTTTAAAATTCTGTACATTTCATATCCAAAAATTGAAAAAAATCTTAAAATATTGAAAATAAAATCAATGGTTATTTTTCTTTTCTTCAAGAAATACTTGACATTTTCTTTGCCAATAATTTTTCTAATTGTATTTTGAAATGAAGAATTTCTATTATATAAAAATTGTTTTTGAGTTTCATACTCTGCTCCAACCAACTTATTGGTTCCAAATAGTGAGTATGAAGACGTTTTTTGATAAAATATAAATTCTTTAATATCATGAATTGATATTATTTTTTTTAGTTTTAAATGATACTCAAAATTTGTTTCATAAAAATTATTTGAAAAAGCCCAAATATCTTTATCTATTTTAAGAAAAGGATTAAAAAAATTATAAAAAGATTCTAATGTAATTTCTTCTGATTCCCAACTATCTAATATAATATACTTTTTACATTTATATCCAACTCCATCAATAAATGAAACGCTAACTATAAAATCATTCTTTGTAACTAAATTTTTAATATTAATGTACTCATAATGACTGAAAATAAAAAAAACTTTACTCATTAGGAATAACTAAGATTTTGGTGGTGATTTTTCAATAAATAATTCATTATTAACATCATCCATATAATAGGATATGACCCTGAGAATGAAAAACTAATAAATAAGATAAAAAATATAAAATTTATAAAACTAGGCCTATAGTTGTATAATAAAAATAATATTAACAAAATGAACCAGATTCCATAACTCACTATATAAAATGAAAAACTAGATACAAACCCAAAGGGACGCCAAAGACTATAATAATTTGAAAAATAAATATTATTTTCAATAATATCTTTAACGATTGAAAAATCAGCATTTACACCAAGTCCAAAAATATTATTTGTGAATACAATAATACCTAATGAAAAATCATATACTCTTTTTAATATACTATTATCAGTTGATGATGAAAGATTAGATAATTCTTCTAAACTTTGGAATCCTCTGTTAATTTCAATTATCGAGTCTAAATTATAATAACTAAGCGTAAATAAGATTAAAATTAGTGGAATTATAACAAATTTATTTCTCCAATAAGCAAGTAAAATAAAAACACTTATATAAGCATAACCCATGCCTGATTTTGACATAAGAACCATACTCAAGCAAATCAAAAAGAATAATCTAAATGAAGAACTGCTTATAATATTTTTTTTATATAAATTTAATAAAACAACTAGGAATGCCACCATGTGAGCACCAAAAAGTCCAGGTTCAGTAAAATAAGTAGATATCCCTCTAAAGCCAATTCCTTCATTAGCAGTATTAATTGCCCTAACTAAATAACTTTGGAAGTTTGTAAAAAAAGATGGCATGAAAAAAAACAAAAGTGAAGAAATAAAATATATCATTATTGAAATTTTAAAAACTGAAATAAAAATTTTTAAGTTAAAAGTCTTTTTAAAAACTAATAAAAAAATCATTGCAGTAAATAATGACACGTATGATGAAAACCCCTTAGTTAATGATAAATCTGGAGTAAATAGATTAAAATATATTAAGCTTAATAAACCAGCAATGATTAAAACTAAATCATTATTACCAAATGAAATTTCACGATGGTAGAATATAGCCGTAATAATTGTTAAAATTATAAAAACGGGTTGCAAATCTGTATTTATTGGGAAAAGTGATACAAAAGGGAATAATACTGTAAAATAAAAAAAGATTAAAATATTTTTTTTTAACATCAGTTATATTACTATTTTAATACTATTTGATCTTTAAATAATTTCTAAAAATATATTCTTCGAATTGTATATGTGTTCTTTTATAGATGGTAATCTATTACTTAAACCAGAAATAAATTCCTCAACCTGTAAATATAAACCTGCTTTAAATTTATCATCTAATGATAAATCAACCTCATGTTTAGTGACATTGATACTTCCTTTCATTTGAACATGAATATCCTCCATAGGTTTAAGGTAAATTCTCCTATTTTGAGTTAATAATTCTATACCCCATCTACCTGCACTTTCCCAATTAGAAATATAAGAAAAAAGCACTCCTTTTTCTGTTTCTCCTGCACCAACAAAATTAGTTTTATCGTGCCAATCTAATTTTCCTGATTTTGAAAATGATTTTAATATTTTAGGATTGCCCGCAATAAAGAATGCTAAATCAACAACATGAGTACTATTAGCAAAAAACCAATTTTCTTTGACTCCTTTAGCTTTTTTTAGAGGTTCTATTGTGTGTGCCCATTCTGTAAACTCAAAATGCATGGATTCTAAACCTCCATCTTCTGCAATTAATTTTTGTGCTTCGATTACAGATGCATAAAACCTTCTGTTGTAGGCAATAAAAATTGAGTTTTCATAAGGCTTAAGAAATTTTTCATTTTCCAGAAGTTCATTAATACTTATAGCTGCAGGTTTTTCAACTAATATTTTTTCTATACCAGATTTTAAAAGTTGATGTATTATTGACATTAATGTTTCGGTTCCTGTTGCAATTATGGCTAGAGTATTCTTGGTTAATTTTTTACCTTTCAAGTATATATCTAAACCTCCTAATTCAGGGGTTATTCCTGTTTGATTTTTAAATAATTCAGCAGATTTGGATCCTCTTCCTATTACAGTAAACTTTTTGTTCATTGCTTTTAGAACTTTTGTGTATTCTATGGCCATTGGACCAGTTCCTATGAGTAGTATTGTTTGCATATTTTTTATGTTATTGGACAAATCGACGTGTTTAAATCGCAGATTCTATTGTAAGAATTTAAAGCCCCTTCAATGAATGGGATATGAGAACTACATGCCTCCTCATAATTAGGTAGATTTGTATGACCTTCAATTAAAATGTCATTGATAATTCTAGTCGTTAATGTACTCTGATATTCGTTTATAAATTGAACAACGGTCTCATTAAAATTGTTTTCCTTTCCTAAATATATGGTTTTTTGAGCATCTCCTTCTTGAACAATCCAACGACCAGATTTAGTAAGTACACAAATAGTAATATCTTCATAATCTCCATCTAATGAACAAATATTAAAATTGTTACCATTTTTCAACTTGCCAGAGAGAGATCCTGTGAATTCAATACAATTAGATCTTTTACTATTAATAATTTTATTATCGATTCCTCTAAAGTCTAATTCCTGAACCTCAGAGTTGGATAAAAAGCTAATCAAATCAATAAAATGAAGTGCATTACAAGCTAAATCCCAATTACCTCCAAAAACTTGGAAATTAACAACCTCTTCACTTGTAGATAATTTATTTTTTATATCTATATAATGTTTGAACATTCTCCTAGGGTGATTTACCCATGTTGGAGTAGCGGTAGCTTTAATTAATTTGCTAATATCTGAATAAGATTCTAAGTCTTGAAATAGAATTTTCTCTAAAATGAGGTTCTTTACATTACAAACTGTTAATAACTTATTGACCACTTTAGAACGAACACTTGCTCCAGTAGCAACTATAACTAAATCCAGTTCGGAGGGAATGTTATCCCAATTGGTTATGTATTTTATAGTATGTTCAAACTCTATTTCACTAGCTCTTTCTTTAGCAATATTCAATGAGCTTATTGAAGTATCTAAAACATAAATAATTTGTTCTTTATCAAACTTCAGTAATCCTTGTAAGTGCCTACTACCTAACTGTCCTGCTCCTATAATTAAGTTTTTAAACATTATTTCTATGATTTTAAATTGCGGTCCAACCACCGTCTATTATTAAATTTTGACCTGTGATATATTTTGACTCATCAGAGAGTAAAAAAACAACTGAAGGTGCAATGTCATCAGGAGTTCCCATTCTACGCATTGGAACCTTTTTTTCATAATTCTCAACAAAAGTAATATTTTGATTATCAAAGATTCCGCCAGGAGAAACAGTATTTACTCTTATATTTTGAGGTCCAAAATAGGATGCAATATACCTTGTTAGATTAACCAAACCTCCTTTTATAGCCGCATAACCAGCTGGCATTGTCATATTTGTGCCATCATAAACTGTAAAATCTGGAGCAACAACTCCATACATAGATGCCATATTAATGATACTTCCACTTTTTTGTTTAGCCATTTGTACAGCTACTTGCTGAGACATGTAAAAATAACTATTCAATTGCCAATCTATGTTTTGTTTCCATGATTCTAATTTAATGTCTTCAAATTTATTTCCCCAATCCTTTGATCTTGGATATGCATTATTAACTAACCCATCAATTCTTTTGTATTTCTCAATTACAAGAGCCAACGCGTGGTTCATTGAATCTTCATTGGTTATATCGCATTCTACATTTGATAAATCTTCGTTAGTTTTATGGTTTATTTCAAAATTAATGCAAAATGCCCCCTCTCTTTTAATTTGCTCAACAATGACCGACCCTAACAAACCATTACCTCCAGTGATTATAACGATTTTGTCTTTTAACCTTTTGTTCATTTAACTAAATTTTGATTGTTATAAAATTAGCAAATTAATTAAGTCTTTTAAATCCACTATGGCATACATCCGAAATTAAATGTTTATCAACTGAATCGATACCTCTTTCGAACTTATTTATCTGCTTAAAAACTTCGGAAAGATTTTCGGAATATTTTTCAATTATATTTTCAGAGTGTTTTGTAGAACTATAAATAACATTGGCTGCTAAAAATCCTTTTTCTAACATACTTTGGGTGATATAAGTCTTATATTTTAACCAATCATCTGATTTTATTACGAATCCAGCTAAAGCATCCATTCCGTTTATTTCAATATTAAGGTCATGATTAGAAGCTAATTTTCTCCAATTATTTTTAATGATTTTTCCTTTATTAGTTATTATATCCCAAGATTTAATTGTTTCCATTTCTTTTAAAGTCGCTAAACCAGCTGTAGGGCCTATTCTTTCTGTCCAAAACGTACTACTAATGAACGTTTTTTGAGCACTCTCCATAATCTCTTTTTTTCCTATTACAGCAGTAATAGCATATCCATTTCCTAATGCTTTTCCAAACATACATAAATCAGGAAAAACCTGATACTTTTTATGAACTCCTCCAAATGTTTCTCTGAAGCCAGAAGTACATTCATCAAAAATTAAAACAATATTATTTTTAGTACACAACCTTCTAACTTCCTCTAAGTACCCTTTTATAGGCTCCACACTCCTAACTACCTCCATTTTCACAGCAGCTAAGTCAGGGTTTTCTCTTATTATTGTTTTTAATTCATCAATATTATTATACTGAAAAGGGAAAACTGTGTTTTTTAGTCCTTTAGGAACGCCTAACGGATTTAAACCCGGAATTAGATGATCTCCAAGATTTTCACCATCACTCAAGTTCGCTGAAAGGTACCAATCATGCCATCCATGATAACCACATATTGCTATTTTATCTCTTCCAGTAGCTGCTCTAGCTATCCTAATTGAGATCGAGTTTGCCTCGCCACCTGTTCTGGCAAATCTAACCATGTCAGCCCAATCGTGAAGTTCTATTAGTTTTTCAGCAAGAGCTACCTCCTCGGGACAATTTAAAGTAGACATATTTCCTTTTTTTATAGCTGAATGAACTTCATCATCTATTTTAGGGTTACTATATCCTAAAGAATTTGTTCCAACGCCCATATGAGACATATCTGTATATTTTTCACCATCTAAATCCCATATGTTACAGTCTTTTGCTTTACTATAATAGGATGGCCAAAGGTTTGGCAAAAATAATTCAGGCCTTTTTGATAATAAATGTGTTCCTCCAGGTATTATTTTTTTAGCTTTTTTATATAATTCTTGGCCTTTATTTAATGATTTCATTTTTTTATTTCATTTTTTTTAATTAAAAATTCTGCAAATTCCCAGTCAATTGGTTCGTCTATTTCTAATCCACTAATTTCGTCTAACTCAAACGATAGCGTATTTTTATTATAAAATGACTTTGTTTCTTTAAACTCGTCCCATTCACAGATATAGAAACCTCCTGAGGGAGTAATCTCTTTTGTAAATTGTTGACGTCCTAACTTCCGACTATTTTCCTTAAGATTATTATAAAACTTATTTAAATATTTATCATCTTCTTGTACAAAAAATGAATTCGGTCTCGACTCTACAGTTGCTACAATGGATTTACTTTGATTATCATTTTCTAAAGTATCTATAGCATTTGATAGTTCTTTCGAAGTTACAAATGGACTAGTGGGCTCTAACAAACCAATATATTTTTTTTTAAAACCATTATTTTCTGCGTGCTTCATTGCATGTAAAACTACATCGGTAGAACTTGAGTCATCTGAAGCTAATTCCTTTGGCCTAACAAATGGAGTTGTCAAACCATATTTATTAAAAACCTCAATATAATCTAAGGAATCCGTAGAACCCCATATATTTTCAATAGGCGATATTTTTTTTGCAGATAAATATCTGTAGTAAAATAGTGGAAATTCCCCTAACATTTTTATGTTTTTATCTACTATGGACTTAGATCCAGATCTGGCAGTAATTAGCCATAAAATATTATCGTACATTTTAATCAAAATTAATATTATTAATATCTTCTTCTGCCTTCTTATAATCTTCATGTTTTCCAATGTCTAACCAGTAACCTTGAAAGGAGTATGTTGTAACTTTTTTATTTAAAGAAATTAATTTTTCAATTAGATCAGTAGCATTAAAAAATAAATCTTTGGGGATCAACTCTAAAACTGATTTTTTTAAAAGGTAAATACCTCCATTAGAATAGTATGTATATGTCGGTTTTTCTTTAAAACTTTTTACTTGTCCTTTAACATCTCTTTCAAGCACAGCATAGGGTATATTTACATTATATGGTATCGAAACAATCGATAGGTCAGAATTGCTGTGTATAAAATCTAAATAAAATTTTTCATAATTTAGATTAGTTAAAATGTCTGAATTTGTTACCAAAACATTCTCATGTGTCAAATCATCTATTTTAGAAATAGCACCTATAGTTCCTAGTGGTGTATCCTCCCAAACATAACTAATGGAAATATTATTTTTTTTCCCAGAACCAAAAAAATCCTCAATTTTCTCTCCTAAATAATTTACTGAAAACCAAAAATCATCTACTCCAAATTTCACCAATCTATCAACATTATGTTCCATAATAGTTTTGTCACCTACCGGAAGTAATGGTTTGGGAATATCATTTGTAAGAGGCCTTAATCGAGTTCCTTTTCCACCAGCCATTATAATTGCATCTAAAGGCAAATATGATTTTGTCAGCCTAAAATTAATTACATTAATTATAACTCCATCATTGTCAAGTACAGGAAATACTTTATAATTTTCACTTCTTAAATCTATTATTTTTTGAAGATCATAATCAGATTTCAAGATAAATTTAGGATTAGGCTGTAATATTCTTGTTAATATGTTATCAATTGTTATTCCATTTAACAATCCTCTTCTGACATCTCCATCAGTAAGGGATCCCTGTAATTTACCTGAATCATCAATTACAAATAAGATGGCGTCTTTGGCTAAAATATCTAATTTAATTAATGCATCTTTAATAGATGAGTTTTTATTAATAAGGTGCTTATTAAAATTTATCATAATATAATAATTTTATTTATCTATCCATTTTAAAACTTGAAAAGCTTCAGCGTATTCAACTCCTACAGAAGCTCCTCTAAAAACTGACAAGGCCTCTATATTTCTCATGGACCTTGGAAAAGGGTGCTCACCAATTTCAGATTTGTATATAGCCATTAAATTTAACTTTTCTTTTAAATAGGGACTTATATCAACAAAGTATGTTGGTAAAAAATGATTTTCAGGCAAGGCTGGTCCAAATTCAGTTTCTGAAATACACTCATACATTAAAACTCTTTTTACAAAAGGGTATCTAAATGACTTTGTACAAGACATTATTGCTTTGAAGGTAATCAAGTGGTCAGAATGTGCATCTGATCGATTAAGTATATATATTATTTCAG
>MDTF01004646.1_pt1 | contig 12582 bp, 10 predicted proteins | sample 811191 | NCBI WGS metagenome assembly MDTF01 (sample SAMN05326649, study PRJNA326480) | marine metagenome | isolation source: seawater | place: Southern Ocean | collected 2011
TATAAAAAACTTAAAAACAGACTTTTTTTTATATGAATGATGCTTGCTGCCTTTACTAGAAATAGTCTCGACTAAGATTCTTTTAATAGAATCTTGTGTTACATGAGTAGGAATTTCAAATTCTTCAAAGAATTTTATTTCAAATTCTTTAAATTGGGTACCTAATGTGATGTATTTTTCTTCGACAACTTTAAAGTAATCAATATTGCTTTTCATAAATTTCAACTAAAAAAATATTTAAAGAAAAAAATACAAATTTAAAGTAACCGAATCAGATTCTTAATAATTCTGTCATCAAGAAACATAATCTCCATCATATTTTACCAATACAGAGCTGATCACACCTTTTATAGAACTAATTTCATTAACAATGTTGGTGCCCTTATTTGCTAACCTTAGCTCAACTGTCAATTCAATAATATTATTTGATACTGATTTTGACTTAATATTGTGCCCTTTTACAGAATTTAATATTAAATCAATTTCTTGTTCCGATTCATCAGAAAATTTGATTATAAGTAAATATGGATTGTTATATGATCTCATTTTTGTCATCAGAATTAAAACTAGCCCGACAAAAACTGAACCCACTATTGAAATCTGAAAAAAACCAGCACCATTTGCTATACCAACTGAAATTGCCCAAAACATAAAAACAATATCCATTGAATCTTTAATTGCTGTTCTAAATCTAACAATAGAAAGTGCGCCAACCATTCCCAGTGATAGAATTATATTTGAACTAATAGTCATAATGACAAGAGAGGTAATTAAAGAGACCATAACAAGAGACACATTAAAGCTTCTTGTATAAAGAACACCTTGAAATGTCCTTCTATACATATAAAAAATAAACAAGCTTATGACAAATGTAACTAGTAGATTCAAAACAATTGAAGTACTTGTTAGCGGGCTAACAAACTCTGCATCTAAAAAACTTTTCTTTATTACATCTTGAAAATTTACTGTACTATCCATTATTTTTCCTTATAAATACTTTAATTATCTTCCCAATGATTCATTTTGGTGAATTTTTTACAAATAGCAAATTTAGAAATAGCATATCTTTGCTGGCTTCTTAATTGTAAGATATTTTTAATATAATCTGGAAGAAAGTTATCAAACTTTACTTCTAATATCATCCATGGCTCATCTAAAGATAAGATCATTGGCACTGATTTGCTAAATAAATCTGTATTTGTTAATCCGTTCCTCAAGTCTTTATCAAAAGTAATTCTGATATTACTTATGTCTGAAATATACGCCTCTCTCAGATAGTCAACTAGTACATTTGGCCTAAAGTTATTATGTTTTATTTGTATAAATAATTGCCTAAGAAGTGAATTAGTTGAATCCTTTAAAAAATCAACATCACCATTAATAATACTAGAACAATCATCAGAATTGAGTGTGGCAGACTCTTTTCTAATAAAATTACCAACCCTTTCTTTTTTTTCTAATTTAATCACCTTATCACTTAGATTATATATTCGAATTCTAAATTTTTTTCGAGTAAGAATTCCAGCTTGTTTTTCAAATAATGAAGAATTATTTTCGTCATCAAAGTAGAGGCTACGAATATGATAATGCCCATCAACTCCAGAATAAGAATCACGTTTGAGAACTTTTTCTAGTCTAGATCTAAGCTTGTGATACTCTATAAAATTAATGTAGTATTTTAACTCATGCCTAAAAGTTTTAAGATTATTTTGCATTTATATATCTGATTCTTATAAGCAAAAAAAGTATTATAAATATTATAAAAAATAAAAATAATACAAAATAATGATATGGATACAAAGTGTAATAAAAGACCTTCTCAACAAATGACTTACTTTGCATATCGGTCATAAAAAAATTATTAGAATCTAAACTATATTCCTCAAGTGATTTTAATTTAACACCTGTCAATGACACCAAATCAAACGTAACATTATTATTTTGATCAATATTGGTTTGAAGTAATGAATCATTTACTGTATCTCCATTTCCAATAGCAATGAATATTAGGTTATCATCATCTTTATAATATATTGCAGGAAGGTTTTGCTTTTGACTCAAATCTCCACTATAAATAAACATTTTTTTGTTTATAAATATTTTTTTTAACATTGAAGTAATGCTATTTTCTTTATTAAACGTGATTTTTGAGGGCTTTAATCTAAAAAATAAATAATTTTTTTCATCACTTTTCCAAAAGAACCGATGTGTAAAAACAAAAATATTAGTACGTGTATTAATCGATTTATTTGAAATATTTTCAAGAAATTTCCGTTGGTCGCCTATAATTTTTCCATTATCTTTTTCAGTATCTAAGAAAATAAATAAATTATTTTGGTACTTAAAAGCAAAGTAAGTATCGTTAAGATTGAAAGCTTCTTTATAACCATTTACGTTAATAATATCATGGTTGCCAACAGCATTAAATACAGGGATATTTATCTTATTTAAAAATGATTTTTTTAAGTTATTGATTGAATTATCATTTTGAACATCGTACATATCTCCTAATGAAGCAAAGAATAGATTGCCTTCAAAAAGATCTAAGTTAGTCAAAATTGTTGCTGCTGGATATGGTGTGGATTGATTAGCAGCACCATAAATATGGCCAGAAGATACAAAACTAAATGACAAACTATCACTTAAACTTTCACTAATATGAAAATCATTTAAAGAATTTGCAGATAACTGGGTAGTTATAAAAACTAAAGACAAAAATTGAGAAAATTTAATTATCATTTATAGTAATTTCTTCAGCATAATTATTTAGTTTCTCAAATAAATTAGCTGTATTTTGGCTATTTAAATAATCTAGACTATTACAATCATGCAAGTTTTCTTGAGACATAAATTTTGAGTCAATAAAGAATAGTTTTGGAATATTAAAAATCTCTTTCTTAATATAGTTATCTATGTCCTTACTATTATTAGTAAAAGTATTTTCATTGAAGTATGAATTTGAAGAATCCTTTACTGCAATAGCAGTATTATTATTAACAAAATTATTTTTACTTAATAAAATTTTTGACTCCTCACCAATTGAAATACCTTTATCAGAAAAATCTGAAAAGTATGAGCATTTTACTATTGCATTTGAATCACTAAAATCTAGGCCATCCCCATTAAGACTTCCATCTAATGAAATAAAATCACTATTAGTAATTATTGCATTCACAGAATCTAAGTCAACTTGATCAGAAAAGTTACCAAAAAAATTTGAATCAGCAATTAAAGCATTTGAAAATTTGATGTTCAGTCCATCATCTGAATTATTATTGTAAATCGTAGAATTACTTATTGAGACATTTTGATGAAAATATAAAGATAATGCGCCTGATAAAAAACTTCCATTAATTTCACTTTCACTACCATTTGAAAGATTTAAATAATTTATTTGAGAGTTAGAGTTTTTTGCTCCAATAGCGGCTAAAACTCCAAAAGGCTGCTTATTAAATGATGACACATTAACAGGCTTTTCTTGAGTGCCATTAACATACAAAGAGCCATAAACAACTATTGATTTTTTAGGATAAATTTTTAAATCACTACCTGCATTTATTAGCAAGTCATATCCATAAGGAAATATTAGATCTTCTATAATTATTGTTTCATCATTATTGAAAGAAAATGTTTTTTTATCTATTAGCTTAATTCCTAGCTTACTGTTATTTAACATAAAGTCTTCAATATCTGTATTGAGATATGCAAAGTCAAAAGATGGAGGTACTTTTAAAAAAGAGGTAAAGTTATTTTTTGTAATTTCTTTATCTTTAATCTTATTTATATATCTAACAGAGAATCTGTCAATATTATTTTCTCTCTTAAAAAATAACTCATATTTAAATGATCTTTTTTTGACATCAAGACTATCATTCAATCCTAGCATAAAATTAATATTAGAAAAATACTGATTTAAATTATTTAGCTGGAGTGTTTCTAACTCTCCACTTTGAAGATTTTTGATTTCCACTTCTCCAGTTATTAGATTATCATTTGAATAAAATTTTAAATCAATTAATTTAAGAGGTGAATTTGAATCTGGTGCTATATCTATTAAAATATTTCCAGACTTCTCATATTTAACATCAGTAAATACTCTTGAATATGATAAATAATGATCCAATATATTTAAGTTACTTACTAATTTTTTTCTTGATTCTTTAGCGTCAAATAAATAATACCTAGCAGATCGAAATCCTGTTGAATCATTCTTAATACCCGAATAAGATTTATTTAGCAATTTATCATATATCTCCAGAATATCTACTCTATTTATTATTAAATTTTCTAAGTAGCTATTTCTTAGAGATCTATAGTCATCATTTTTTACAAGTGTTTGAAAAATTTTATTATCATTCTTTCCATCAATAGAATATGATTTATATAGATGGCTCTCTATAGTATCTGAATAGCTATTAAAAAATATATCTTTAAGATGATTTTCAATTCTAAAATAAGGTGAAAATTTTCCTGTTGAAGTATTATATAAATATTTTAGATTATCTCCTTGAATAGGATGATAACTCCCAAATAAAATTCTCATTGCGTCAAATTTTGCAAATTCATTAATGTCAATTAATCTAGAAATTATCTTAAAATCATTTGAATGATTCATGAGATACTCATATCTCAATGCTTGTCCAATTTCTTTATCTGATAAGATAATATTCTTTGTATATGAAATTCTTTCAGAATAAGGGTCTTGATGGCCGCTACCATACTGGTTATTCCATTCATCCATTTGCTTAAAAATATCTACCCCTGATAAGCCATTTTTTTCAAGTAGCGATTTATGTAGTTTTTCTTCTAAGAAATATACTCCTTGGTAGACCCCATTGATATTAAGCTTTACTAATTGGTTTTCAACCTTTAAACCACCAAAATATGATGAAAACTTATAAGCAAATAACGCAGGAATACTCATTTCATCCAAAATAATAAAGGAGAATCTTTTCATATTTTCAATAAGATTACCATTTTTCATTTTGATAGCATAAGATTTTTTTGGATTCACATAATTGGGATAATTAGAGCCATGAATTCTGAATTTTGCTTCATAACTCTCTCCCTTATATATTAATTTAGTGTTTCTATAATCATTATCAAAATTGCTTATAAAGTTTTTATCTTCTGCCCGACCAATTACTTCAGATATATAATTAATATCTTTTTTAGTAAATTGCATATTAAATTCAGGAAACTCATCTTTTGGAGTAGAAATCCAATTGAAAAAATTAACACTATCAACTGACTTCATTAAAGGTGACCTTAATTTATCAAACTGATTTTCAACACCAATTGAAGTTTTATCTTGGATCATCTTTGGCAAAGTAAACATAACAAAATCACTACTGTATAGTGAAATTATAAAAGCTATAAGTCCAAAGTAGATAAATCTCTTGATTGTAAATAGCTTTTTAATCATATAACTAAAGATCAAGTCTTATAATTTTCCAATATTGAACAACAGCACCACTGACTTGGGTTTTATGTCCATTTTTTTCAGTAATTGTATGTGTTCCCATTTCATCAATCGGAGGCCTGGGCAGGTCAATAGTAATATCAAAATCAACAACATCAATATTCTTTACTCCCCTACTTAAAGCAAATCTCTTAAATTGTGGTAAGCTATAAACATTGTAATTTTTGTTAAAACCTTGATGGCCTGCTTCTTTTTTAAATTCTCTAACTCTTATTTCAAAATCAATATCTCCATCAAAAAACAAGGAGCTAATAAAAATATGATTTTTTGTACTTTTAATTAGTGCAATTAATAAATCTTCATAATAGCTAAACCAAGATAAAGTTTTCCAACAGACTGAAATATCAAATTGCTTAAGATTATTAGCTAAAAACTTAAAAATATCTTCATTTATTAAAGAGATATTTTGAGACTTATTAAGTTTTTTTCCTACTTTGATTAGTTCACTTTCCGAGTCAACACCTATAAATTTAGATTGTGGAGATAGGTCGCTCAATATTCTTGATACATGGCCTATACCACAACATGCATCTAATATTTCTAACTTTTTATTTTCAAGATACGTTAATACTAATGATTCAAGCAATTTATCCATTTCTTGCTTTTTCACATCGTACTTGAGCATGCTTTTTATTTCATGCTCTATATCACTTCCTTTTATCTTATACATATTCTTATTTTAATCTTTTGCACTTCTGTCACCAACATTCTTAAAAATCTGTGTAACTATTTCACCTTCAATCATCTTAGAAAGGCTGTGGTTATCAATCGCAACTCTAATAACTGACATTACCTCATCGTAAACACTAAGAGTAAATTCAATATGCTCTCTTTTATGTGCAAAAGAAACCAGATGATAGCCAATAAATAATATTCCTCTTTTAGCGCACTCTTGTTGGAAAATTGTTTTTAACTCTAGAGGGTTAAAATTAGTATTTCCTGTTAGTTTAAATACAGATTTAAACGGATATCCAAATATAGAGAAGTAGTCACTTAGTGAATATTTTAATATTAATTTTTCAATACCAGATATTAGATAATTACCCTCTATTTCTATATGCTTATGCACATTTTCTTTTTTTAATTTATTAATTGTAGCTATTATTGCAGCGAGCGAAAGAGTCTCTCCACCATATGTAAATGAGAAGAATACATCTTCAAACTTTTCCATAATTTCACGCTTACCTGCAATGCAACTTACAGGCATACCATTTGAAATAGCTTTTCCAAAACAGGCTAAATCTGGAATTACATCAAAATATTCAGAAGCTCCACCTAAGCCCCATCTAAAACCAGTAAACAGTTCGTCAAAAATTAAAACAATATTATGTTCAGTAGTAATTTCTCTAACTTTATGTAGAAAGGTATTTTGGCACATCAACTTGCAAGCATCGTTTGAACAGTTAGTCACGCCCATACATTTTGGCTTTACAGCACCTACTGGCTCCATTATTAGTCCAGCAATTTTCCCTTTATTATCTTTTATAATTTTATTAAGCTCTTCTAAATCATTAAACTGAAGTGAAATTACCAAATCCTTCATTACTTCTGGAATTCCAGCATCTCTTTCAGTAGAGGCAATATACCAATCCTGCCATCCATGGTAGCCACAAATTATAATTTTTTCTCGATTAGTATAAGCTCTTGCAAGTTTTACTGCAGCACTAGTAACATCACTTCCATTTTTACCAAATCTAACCATTTCAGCACAAGGAACGCAGTTGATTATTTCTTTTGCAGCTTTCAGTTCAAGACTACTTGGAAGAGTAAACATTGTTCCTTTGGAAAGTTGTTCTGATATTGCAGCATTAACATCCTCGTCGCAATATCCTAATATAAAAGGCCCTAAAGCCATTCCGTAATCTATATAGACATTACCATCAGGATCAGTTACTTCACAACCTTTACCAGATTCTATGAATAAAGGGGATGCTCCTACGCTCCACTGTGTGTAACCCTTACTTAAGGTTTGTGTTGCACAGGGTATGATTTTTTTTACCTCTTCAATTAGTTCAAGAGATTTTTTTAAATTAAGCGGTTTGTTTTCTTTTTTATATTCGAATCTTTGCACTGTATTTAGCTCTCCTTCAGTATTTCTGTACCAGTTAATACCATTATGCATTTCATTTATAGTTTTTACATCTGGATTTGAATCTAAAAAATTTAATACGTCTGACATTTTAAAATTTTGATTATCTTGAAAATTTATAAAAACTTTTTTTAGAAAATTAAAATCCTCTTTATAGTCTAATGTCCACCTATGAGATGTAAACATATTTCCATACCGATTAATTACATTTCCAATTTTAAACTTATCAGGATTATCCCAAATATAAGGGAAGGTATGCTCCCTTTCATGCTCTTTAGTTGCATTATTAAATGCCAACTCTAGTATCTCAATTGGACAACCCTCTACATCCAAGCCATCTGGAAAAGTTGGAGGGTGATAATTACTCACGTAATCAAATTTTCCAGGATTTTTAATCCATAAATTTAATACCTCATCAATTATATCACTATCTGCTAGAGGGCTATCAGAAGGTATTTTTACTACAAAATCAGCATTAAATTCTTTAGCTGCATTATAGTGTCTATCAAGTAAATCTTTTTCGCTACCTCTATAGTAATCTATAGAAAAAGATTTACATAGATCAACAATAAGATCATCTTCTTTTTTTGTAGTAGTTATAACAACTACTTGATGAACAGTTTTAGCTTTTCTAATTCGCTCTATTTGGTGAATTAAAAGCTCCTTACCATTAACTTTTTTGAGTACTTTAGCTGGTAATCTAGAACTTCCTAGTCTAGCCTGAACTAAAACAACTATTTTTTTCATATTTATTATTACCAGGTTGTCCAGCCACCATCAACAGCAATAACTTGACCATGAATATAATTTGATTTATTTGATAATAAGAGTCCAAAAGTCTCTAGCATTTCCTCCACTTGAGCCATTCTCCCCAATGGTACATTTTCTGAATAAGAATTAATAAAGACTTGGTCCTGATTATTCTCTATTCCACCAGGTGCAATACCATTAACATTAATCCCTTTACACCCTGGATAAGTAGATAAGTATTTAGTAAACATAAGAAGAGCTGCCTTTGTAACTGGATATGCAACTGGCTTTAAGATTTTTATTTTATTTTTACTTGACAAAGCCTTATAAATATTTTGGTTGGGTGGAACAATACCATAGGTAGAGATAACATTAATTATTTTACAATAATCATTATTTTCTCTATTAAAAATTGGCAAAAAAGCCTTCACTAAAAAAACTGGTGACGACAAATTTAACTCCAATTCTTTATTCCATTCAGGAAGGCTCAAACTTTCAAAATCACCAAAAGAATCTTGTGATTCAATCTTTGGGTTGTAAGCCGCATTATTAACTAATCCATATAAGTTATTGGTAATTTGGCTGACTTGCTCAACTAATTTATCATACTGATTGATATCAGTAAGATCAAATTTAAGATATTCAATTTCATCTTCAACTGAATTGTTAGTATCTTCTTTATCTATAACTATAACGTAGTACCCTTTTTTTGATAGATAAGGCACTAATGCACTTCCAAGAAGGCCTGAGCCACCAGTAACAATTATTGTTTTTTTACTCGTCATTAGCAGATACCTTTTTTGATCAATATCTCTACAAACTCTCTAACTGCACCATCACCACCTGCTTTTTTTAAATGAATAATATCAGTTACATTTTTAACTTCATGCATCGAATTTGATGGGCAAGCTTTAAATAAAACTTTATTGAGAACCTCTAAATCGTTAATGTCATCTCCAATATATGCTACCTGATTAAAGCTAACATTTTCAATGTGGCATATTTCCTCAATAACTTCAAGTTTATTATTAATTCCTTGATATAAATAATCTACTGACAATTTTTTAGCTCGATTAGAAACAATTTGAGTATTTTCCGAAGTAATAATTGCTATCTTAATTCCTCTTTTTCTCAATAATTCAAATGCCATACCATCATATGTAGAAAAGCGCTTAATTTCATCTCCTGAATCTGTGTAGTACATCCCTGAATCTGTCAAAACACCATCAACATCAGTTGCAAATATTTTTATCATATTTTTATATTAATTTAATTTAAATAAATTTTTAGCTCTCTTAATATCTTCATAACAAAAACTACCTTCTCTTTCTGGATGCCACATCCAGCCTTCCCATGGTAGTTTAATATGCTTAATTGCCTCTATATTGCCATCTTCTGACTCTGCTAATACTTGAAATTTTTCTGGGCACTTTTCAATAGAACAATTATGGTAACTATTTACTGATTTTGGAAAAAGTGAATGATCATTTCCTTTGAAAACAAGATTATGACTAGTTTTTACATGACCACTTACTTCAATTAAATCAACTCCACTGTAAACTCCAATCATCTGCATTCCACGACAAATTCCCAATACAGGAATTTGTAATTTTTTTGCCCAATTAAGTAGGAATTTTTCAGTTTTATCTCGAGTAGCCATTTCACCAATATTATTACCTCCAGAAAGAATAATGCCATTAACTCCTGAAGCATTAAGCCAGTTCATTAAATTCACTTGATTTTTCAAGCTAGTGTCCTTATCTAGATCTATTAATGAATTTGGAATTGGAATTGGAATAAAGCCAATATCTTTCATCCAATGAATAAGCCGTTGATCTATTGCATCTCGATATTCGCCATATTCTTGAATGTAATCAATCCTTTGAGACACTCCAACTATAAGAAATTTTTTCATATATATTAAAGTCAAATCTATTCAAAGTTTATTATAGAGTGGTATTTAGTTAAAAAAAGTTAGTAATTTAATTTATAATTTTATTTATTCACCCCAATATTGGGTCATAGCTCGAATTAATAAATTTTGTTAATGCCACTTGATTAAATTTTGGATATTCATCTTTTTCTGTAATCAACCATTGAAATTCACTTCTAAAGTAATTTATAAGAATGAATACAAAAATTTCAAATATAAGAAAAAATAAAATTACATATACTATAAATTCATAGCTCATGATTTATTATTTTATGGACACCTGGAAGAGATAATACTTTTTCAACCATTTTAGTAAAATCAGTTTCTGTAGAGTTATTCTCAATAATTAAATCGGGATTTTCTGGCTCAGGAAAAGAAATATCATATCCAACAACATTCTTTATCCTTCCTTGTTCAGCTCCCAAGTAAAGTCCATTTTCATCTCTACTCTTTAATGACTCCATTGAGGCTTTAATATATATCTCATAATAATCTTTTATATTCTCTCTATTCCACTTCCTCCATTCAGGAAAAATTGATAAGACAGCAGCGATTACATGGATCTCTTGATCAGCGAGAAACTTAGTAAGATGAGAGAGTCTTTCTGCATTTTTCTGCCTACCTTCAACAGTATGATCCACGTCATTTCCAAAAAGTAAACGAATAACATCTCCATCAAGTAAAACTAAATTTGGAGCAACTGGCTTTAATCTTTCATACAATAATTTGCTTAAAGTTGTTTTTCCTGCCCTAGATAATCCTATATTCCATATAACCATTATTAAAACCCTAATTTATTATGTTAATTAGACCAGTCTGGCAATTCATTGAAATTTGATTTGCAAAAAGAAGTCCATCAAATCTCTGCTCACCACAGCCAATAGCTGCTGGTATACTGAATTCTGCACATCTGATTGCCATATGAGAATTAACTCCTCCATACTTTGTAATTAAGCCAGCAATAGATTTTGAAAAAATCCAGTCAAAGCCTGGGTCAGCATTCTCAATTAGAATAATTTTTCCATCAAAATCTGATTCATAATTATGCGTATTTAAGAAAATACAATGTGAGGTTATTGATTTATTAGTAACAAAATTTGGATGACTTACTTGAAATGGAATTACATAGACACCTTGTTGATCAGATAAAATCTGAGGTAACCTAATTGCAACACTCAATTTATGTTTTTTTCTTTCTATTTCGGAAATGGAATGTAATTTTTCAACAACCCCTAAAATATCCTGTTTTGAAGATAGGTTTGATAGTTTTTGAATTGGGATATGAGACATTTCATCTCTACTAAAGCCATATTCCTTTCCAAAATTTGCTATTAATTCTATTATATTGCTTACTGAACGAGTAAATATAAACTTTCCATACTCTCTTCCCTTTATAGATGATTCAATATACTTCATTAAAAATTTTGAGTTAATATCTCCATAACCTTCAGACAATAGGAGTGCATCAATTTTTTTCAATTGAGATTTTGATACTTCAAAGTCATCTTTATGGTCAGAATTAAAATTAACTTCTGACTCCTGAAATAAATCATCCATTTGATCATAACGCTTTGAAAGAATATCATAAGTTCCAGGACGCAAATGACCATATTTATCCATAAAGCCCTCTAGACTAAGTTTATTTTTTTGAACATTGTGCATGTCATCAACTAATTCACTTGCAACAGTTTTAACATTAGATTGAATTTGACCAATTTCACTTTTTGTAAATATATTACGATGAAAAAGTGAATGAAGAATAGTTTGAGCAATAAAGCCGTGCCTAGCTAAAATTGAAAAAGGAATTGTACCCAAATTAATACAACTATCAATCATTGAAGAGACATTAGAGATATTAAAAGATGATTTATTAATAAAGTCTTTAGAGCTTTCTTTAAAAAGTTTTTCTGCATCTTTAAGAGCCTCAGTAATACCCCCTTCACCCTCATCCATGATTAATTTATACGTTTGCCTATGTAATAAAGCTTTTAAATGATTCTTTTCAGATTTATTTAAACAAGAGCCAACCAACTTTTCTAGCTTAAGATCAATATCAAAACTATATGTAGTAATTGCTATATCAAATTCAACTTTGTCATGCATTTCTGGATTTTTGATTAAATTAGCTACCCAAAAATTTACTAATTTTTCTGCAACATTTGGAGATAATCCATTTGGCAAAAAAGAATGAAAACTGCATCTTGTATCAATAAAGGGTTGTCCAGCTATAGAATGCATTAATGGTTTATCAAGTGGCACCATATAGCCCATTCTTTTTCTGGCTATTCTCCAAGCACTATCAGTAATAAGCTTCTCATATAAAGTATA
>MDTF01009099.1_pt1 | contig 12582 bp, 12 predicted proteins | sample 811191 | NCBI WGS metagenome assembly MDTF01 (sample SAMN05326649, study PRJNA326480) | marine metagenome | isolation source: seawater | place: Southern Ocean | collected 2011
AATTTTTCTGGAAATCTTTACAATAAGTATTTATCAGTTGAATTCATAAAATTTATTAGAAAAGAAAAAAAATTTAAAAATATTAATCAATTAAGAAAGCAAATTCAAAGCGATCTAAAAGTAGCTAAAAATATTTAAAATGAGCAAGGAGAATATAAACTTACCTAAAACAGCTTTCTCCATGAAGGCAAATTTACAGAATAAAGAACCTGAAATTTTAGATTATTGGAAAAAAATTGATCTTTATAAGGAGTTAAGAAAATCTAACAAAGGTAAAGAAAAATTTATACTTCATGATGGTCCACCGTACGCAAATGGAAATATTCACATGGGTACTGCTTTAAACAAAATTCTAAAAGATATAATTGTTAAGTTTCATCAGATGGATGGAAAAGATTCAGTTTATGTTCCGGGATGGGATTGTCATGGATTACCCATCGAATGGAAAATTGAAGAGCAATATAAAAAAAATAAAAAAAATAAAAATGAAGTTCCAATAATAGAATTTAGAAAAGAATGTAGAAGTTTTGCAGAAAAATGGATTGAGGTTCATAAAACACAATTTAAAAGATTGGGAGTTGTTGGTGATTGGGAAAACTATTATTCTACTATGAGCTTTGATGCTGAAGCACAGATCGTAAGGGAGTTGGGTAAGTTTTTAAAAGAAGGGAGTCTTTATAGAGGATTTAAGCCTGTTCTTTGGTCTACAGTTGAAAAAACTGCATTAGCAGATGCTGAAGTAGAGTATCAGGATCATAAGTCGGACACTATCTATACAGCTTTTTCTGTTAAAAAAACTAACCTAAAAGAACTGGAAGGAACAGAGGTTGTTATATGGACAACTACCCCCTGGACTATTCCAGCAAATAAAGCTTTGGCTTACAATGAAGCCTTAGACTATTTGGTAATTCAATTAAATGATGATGGAGATTTTAAAAATAAAAAAATAGTAATTGCAGAGGCATTATTAGAATCTGTCATTAAAGATTGTGACATTAAAAGTTATAATGAAATTAAAAGATTTAAAGGAAAAGATTTTAAAGATACAATTTGTAATCACCCATTTCTAAAACTTGGTTATAATTATGAAATTCCGATGCTTGAAGCAAGATTTGTTACAACAGAACAGGGAACTGGCATAGTTCACTGTGCCCCAAGTCATGGACCAGATGACTTTAACCTTTGTCTGAACCATGGAATTAAAGCGATTGAAACAGTTGATGGTGATGGAAAGTATACTAAAAATCTTCCATTGTTTGAAGGAATTCATATTTTTAAAGCAAATCCAATTATTATTGAAAAATTAAAAGAACAAAAAAAATTATTATCTAATGGAGAGCTGATCCACTCTTACCCACACTCATGGAGATCAAAAGCTCCACTTGTTCATAGAGCAACTCCACAATGGTTTATTTCCATGGAAAGTCATGGTCTAAGAAAAAAAGCACTAAAAGCTCTTGATGACACTACATTTTATCCAAATAAAGGAAGAGCAAGAATAAAAGCGATGATTGAAACAAGACCAGACTGGTGTGTTTCAAGGCAAAGAGTCTGGGGAGTTCCGTTGCCAATATTTGTTAATAAAACTACTAAAAAAATTTTAGCTGACGATGAAGTAAATGAAAACATTGCAAGTATTTATGAAAAAGAAGGCTCTGATTGCTGGTTCTCTGATAACCCACAAAGATTCTTAGGAGACAAGTATAAAGCAGAAGATTATGAAAAAATAAGTGATATCGTTGAAGTTTGGTTTGATAGTGGTTGTACTCACGCATTTGTTTTAGAAAAAAGAGAAGATCTTCAATGGCCTGCATCGATGTATCTAGAAGGATCAGATCAACACAGAGGTTGGTTCCATTCATCATTACTAGAGTCTTGTGGAACTAGAGGTAGAGCCCCTTATGAATCTGTATTGTCACATGGCTTTGTTGTGGATGGTAAGGGTCTTAAAATGTCTAAATCAGTGGGAAATGTAATAGCACCAGAAGATATTTTAAAAAAATATGGGGCCGATATTTTAAGAATATGGGTCGCATCATCAAACTATGAGGAAGACTTAAGAATAGATTATTCTATTCTAGAACAACATGCTGATTCATATAGAAAAATAAGAAATACTTTTAGATATTTGTTGGGCAATATAAATGACGAATTTAAGCCTGTAGAATTTGAAAAATTAGATTTAGATAAATTACCACAGCTCGAACAATATATGCTTAGTAAAGTTTATAGCTTAAATGAAAATTTTAAAAATTATTTTAAGTCATATGATTTTCACAACCTTTACAAAGAACTTTTGAATTTTTGTACAGTTGATTTGTCTGCTTTTTATTTCGACATACGAAAAGATACTTTATATTGTGACTCTAAAGATTCAGAAAAAAGAAAAAACTGCATCATTGTACTAAATGTTATTCTTGAATCTTTACTTAAATGGTTTGCACCCATTATCTCATTTACCACAGAAGAAATTTTTACATTAATAAATAGGGATAAAAAAAGTATTCATTTAGAAAAATTTATTAAATTTCCAAAATTATTTGAAAATAAAAAATTAACAGAAAAGTGGTTAGAGTTAAAAAAGATTAGAGATGTAAGCAATATTAGTATTGAGGTCAAAAGAGCAAATAAAGAAATAGGATCGAGTCTTGAAGCAGAGCTAAAAATTAATTTAAACAATAAATTCACTGATATTACAAAAGATGTAGATTTTTCAGAATTGTGCATCACTTCAAAAGCTGAAATTTTTTATAGTGAAAATTTGGACATAAGTGTAGAAGCAAATAAAGCAACAGGTCTTAAATGTCCTGTATGTTGGAAAATAAGCCCCAATCCTTGTGCTCGGCACTCTAAATGATATTAAAATATTTAACAAAAAATTTTTACATAAGTCTATTTATAGTTATTTCAATTTTTGTTTTGGATAGAGTTTCAAAAATTTATGTAATTTATTTGAATAAAGAAGGTTATAGTTCAGAATTATTAACTTCAAAATTTTTAAATATAACCCTGATATGGAATGAAGGTATTGCTTTTGGTTTATTTTCATTTAATCAAAATTATTTTTATAATATTTTGACAGTTATTATTAGTTTTGTAATTCTCATTATTTTAATAATGATAAAAAATAATGAAGGGTTTAAAAAATATATATTACTAATGATTTTCGGGGGTGCTATAGGAAATTTATATGATCGTATTTTCTTTAAAGCTGTACCAGATTTTATTGATTTTCATATTGGAGACTTTCATTGGTTTATTTTTAATGTAGCAGACATATTTATTACAGTAGGTGTAATTTTTATGATTTTATTAGAATTAATTGGTAGTAACATAAGCAGACATGAAAAAATATAATACTCTTATTTTATTAAATTTAATTCTAATGATTTTTACATCTTGCAGCCTAGTTAAAGAAGGGTTTTCATCTCAAAAAAAAAATAGTAGTGATGAGTTCTTAGTTGAAAAAAAATCACCACTAGTAATGCCACCGAACTACGGCGAGTTGCCTGTCCCAAAAAATGAAAAACTCCCTCAGAATTTAAAAAAAAATGATATAAAAGCTTTAATAACTAAAACAAAAAAAAATTCAAAAAATTCCAGCTTCCAAGAGAACATTAAAAAAACCTTTGAAGATTCACTGATCGATAAAATTAAAGAATAAATGAAGTTAACATCTGGTATTAATTTTGTAAATTATAAGACCAGAATTAAAATCTCAGTTATAAAAAAAAATCTTGCTTTCCTATTAAAAGAAAAAAATCAAATAATAAAATCATTAAGTAAAAATTATAAAAATAGTTTTGATAATAAAAAAATAAATAAATATAAATCTTTTTTAAATTATAATGTTATAGGCATGGGGGGATCAACACTTGGGACTCAAGCTATTTATGATTTTTTGAAAAATAAAATAAGCAAAAAATTTACTTTTATAGATAATTTGCAGGCTAGCAATAAACCTAATAAAGAAAAAAGAAGTGCAAATTTAGTGATATCAAAATCTGGAAATACTATTGAAACTATAGTGAATGCAAATATTTTAATAAAAAAAAAAGATTATAATATTTTTTTAACTGAAAATAATGAAAGCTATTTATATCTTTTAGCAAAAAAGTTGAAGGCAGAAATTATTCACCATAACAATTATATAGGTGGAAGATATTCAGTTTTATCAGAAGTGGGAATGTTACCAGCTGAATTAATGGGTTTAAACTCTAACAATTTTAGGCAACTAAATAATCTTGTTAAAAACAAAAATTTTTTAAATGCTTTAATATCGAATGTAAGTTCGACTCTTTATTTTATGAAGAATAGAAAGTTTAATTCGATAATAATTAACTATGATAAAAATTCTGAAAATTTATTTAATTGGTATCAGCAACTGATTGCAGAAAGCTTAGGTAAGAAAAAAAAAGGTATATTACCAATCATCTCTAATATGCCTAAGGATAACCACAGTGTCATGCAGCTTTATTTAGATGGCTTTGAAAATAATTTTTTTACTTTTTTTTATGTAAATAATAAAAAATCATTAAAAATGAATAATAAATTAGTACTTCCATCTCAAAACTATCTAAAAAATAAAGATATAAATAAAATAATTTTTTTACAAAAAAAAGCCACAGAGAATGTTTTTAAAAAAAAAAAAATTCCTTTCAGAAGTTTTGAAATTAATCAGAGAAATGAAAAAACTTTAGGAGAGCTTTTTTGTTTTTTTATCTTAGAAACCATCTTGCTTGGAAAGTCATTGAATTTAAATCCTTATGATCAGCCTGCTGTTGAGCTTATAAAAAAAGAAACAAAAAATTTATTAATTTAAAACAAAGATAAAAATATAATTTTTGACAAACCATATTTTTTTTCCTCAATAGTATTAAAAACTTTTGGTAATTTATCCTGCTCTTTTTTATGTCTATGAATTATTATAATTCCATTTTTATCAAGTATTTTTTGTTCATAAATACCAGTCAATATATTTTCTAAATTTTTATCTTTGTAAGGTGGATCTAAAAAAATTATATGAAATTTTTTATTCAGGTAGGCAAAGTTAATACCTTTATTTATATCATGTTCAATAATTCTATAATTTTGAATAGATTTCAAGCTGATTAAATTTTTTTTTAATATTGGCAAAACTCCATTATAATTTTCTACAAATATAACATTTTTTGCTCCTCTAGATAGGCATTCAATTCCAAATGATCCAATACCAGAAAATAAATCTAAAATATTAGAATTTTCTAAATCTATTTTAAATTTATTTGAATGATTAATAATATTAAAAATTGATTCCTTTGTTAAATCTTTTAAAGGTCTTGTCTCAATATCTTTTGGGTCAAGTAATTTTTTTCCTCTAAAGGATCCTGATATAACGCGCATTAATCTATGACTTTGTAACCAATATCTTTTCTATAAAAGCCACCCTGCCAATCCAACCTATCCATATTTTTATTAATTTTTCTTTTTGCATCTGCAAAATCATCTGAAAGAGATACAAAATTTAAAACTCTACCACCGATGGCATAAATTTTATTATTTTTCTCCAAGGTTCCTGCGTGAAATAAATAATTATCACCATCAAGATCAATATCTTTAAGATTTTTAATTTCCACATCTTTTTTAAATTTATCAGGATAACCTTTTGAGCAAAGAACAACACATAAGCTTTTTTTATTAAACCATTCGATATTAATTTTGTTAAGTTCTTCGTTACAGCATGCTAAAAATATTTTAGTTAAATCTGTTTTTAGTTTAGGGAGTATAGTCTGACATTCTGGGTCACCCATGCGTACATTATATTCAATTAAATAGGGTTCGTTATTTACTATCATTAAGCCAGCATACAAAAAACCTCTGTATTTAGTTCCGAGCTCTGAGAGTCCTAATAAAGTAGGCTTTATAATTTTATCAAGAATTTTTTTTTCTAACTCTTCTGTTATGAGTCTAGAGGGAGAGTAGGCACCCATGCCACCAGTATTTTTTCCATTATCACCTTCCAGAACTCTTTTATGATCTTGTGCAGTCCCAAAGTTTTTAATATTTTTACCATCACTAATAATAAAATAGCTCATTTCTTCACCTTCAAGAAATTCCTCAATCAATATATTTTCTGCTACACCAAATTTACCATCAAATATTTCATTAATAGCGATATCAGAATCATCTATATTGTTGCAAATATATACTCCTTTTCCAGATGCTAAATTATCAGCTTTTATTACCATTGGATAATTTGTTTTTTTTAAAAATAGTTTTGCGTCAACTTTATTTTGAAAGATTCCAAATTTAGCAGTTGGAATATTGAGCTTTTCACAAATTTTTTTTGTGAAAATTTTAGATCCCTCAAGTTTAGATACAATTTTATTTGGTCCAAATACTTTTATATTAAATTTTTCAAGGTAATCTACTAGACCGTTAACCAAAGGTTGCTCAGGTCCAATTATTACCAAATCAATATGATGCTCATTGATAAAAGAGTAAAGATTTTCAAAATTGTTTATATCTATTGATATATTTTGTGCAATTTGAGATGTACCAGCATTTCCAGGTATACAGTATATTTTTTTAACTTGGGAAGACTTGGAAATTGAATGTGTAATAGCATGTTCTCTACCTCCGCTACCTAGAATTGCAATTTTCATATAATTACTTATATATGGTATTAATGAAAAATAAATTAGCTAAATTAAAATATTTACCAAATAATTTTCAAATAATAGAAGAAGGAGATCATGTGATTTGTGCGATCACAGCAAAAAAAATACTTTTAGAAAATCTAAACTATTGGAACGTAGAAGAGCAAGAAGCTTATTTTTCATTTGTTGAAGCTGCTGTTAAAAGAGAAAGTAAACAAACCAGTTAAATATTCTTATTTTTTCCACCTATCATGAGTCCATATCCATTGATCTACATTTTTAAGGATCATTTTTTCCAAAATAGTATTTAAAAATAAAGTTATTTCATAAATTTTCTTGTTTTTATTTACTTTTATTGGCTTTGAAACATACATTTTAAAATAATTTTTTTTTAAACGTTCAATATAAATCGGTACAATTTCACAATCATATTTTTTTAATAATTGCGCAGGAATAGTTGTGGTTGTTGCTAAACCATCAAAGAAAGGAATTTTATCACCTTCCCTAACTCTTTGATCTATCATTAATGCTATAGATGTTCCTTTTCTAAAGTTCTCAATTATCTTACGAGTACCAGCTCTTCCTTTTTTAATTTGCTTTTTACAGATATCTCTTTCTCTTATCTTTTCCATAGTTTCATTTAAGTAAAAATTATTTAAAGGTCTATAAATAGCAGCCAAATCAATACCTATTTTTTCAATTTGCATTGCCATCAATTCAAAATTATTAAAGTGACCAGAGACAAAAATTACTCTTTTTTTATTTTTTTTAATATTTTTAAGGTGCTCAAGACCTTCTATTGAAATGTATTTTTGAAGTTTATTATTTCTAAAATTTTTTAAGTGAACATATTCAGCAAAAATTCGACCATAATTTGCCAGGATATTTGAAGCAATTCCATTAGGATTTGAGCCAGTTGAGATACTTGCTTTATTTAAATTTTTAATAATTGATGATTTAGATCTAAATATTGGTCCAATAAATCTTCCAATGTAAGAACCCAGGTTTGATGAAGATCTATATCCAATTATTGTGAATAAAAAAAATAAAAATTTTATTATAAGAAACTCAATAAAGTAAACTAAATTTTTCATAATTTTTTAATTATAGCTTTTTTAAAAACATCAATTTTATTAATAGTTAACTCAACTTTTAAGTGCATTATATTTTTTTTTTCACTTTTCCTTAGTCTTAAAAAATCTTTTTCAGTTGTTACTAAGCATAGCTTTTTTTTATTAGCTATGAGTTTAAATTTATTAATTTCACTAGTTGAAAATCTATAATGGTCTGGAAAAATTAATTTTTCTTTTATTTTAAATTTATATTTTTTTAGAGTGTTTTCAAATTCTTCAGGATTTCCAATACCACAAAACATAAGATAATTTTTACTTAAATCAAAACTTGATAGGTTAATTGGCGTGTACTTTCCTTCAAAAATATTAATTTTTTTATTAATAGATTTTAATTTTGAGTAAAGTTTTTTATTTTTTTTCTCTCCATTTAAAAAAGCAAAATCATAATTTTTGATTTCATTCATACTCTCTCTTAGTGGACCTGCTGGTAATAAAAAATTATTTCCTAATGCTGCTTCAGAATTAAAGCAAACTATTTTTAAATCATAATGGATATTTTTTTGCTGCAATCCATCGTCCAATAATGCTACCTGAAATTTTTCTTTTTCAGCTTTTAGCAATGCCTCTTTTCTCTCTTTTTTTGATATTAGATTTCCTTTTGTTCTTAATAAATTAATTTCATCACTTTGTTCTGTATATTTTTTTTTAATAAAAACAGTTTTAAATTTTTTTCTTAGTAATTGATTGATCTTAATAACTAATGAAGTCTTCCCTGTGCCACCTACATATATATTGCCAATACAAATTGTTTTTATAGAAAACTTTTGTTTAGAAGTTAATTTTTTTATTAAATAATTTAAGTACGCAAATAGCGACAATGGAGACAGTAAATATGCTAGAAAATTTTTTCTTTCCCAAAAACTTGGTTTAATTATTCTCATTTTACATATTCATTAATAAGAAGCATATTTTTATAAAGGATTTTTTCTCCAATATTAAAAATTTTTTTTTTATTTTTTTTTGTAATCTTGTAATTAAATTTTTCTAATATTATTTTTTTCATTTCACTTGTTCTTAAGGTAGTTAAAGATATATTGTTTTTTTTCAAAAATGCATATACTTCAGTAAAATTCTTTATATTGGGTCCATTTATAATAAAATTTCCAGATCTAGCTGGTTCCAGTGGATTTTGTCCACCATGTTTGATCAAAGAGCCACCTACAAAAGTAATATTTGTTAAATCATAAAATTTTGAGGCTTCACCATAACTATCAACTAAATAAATATCTGTGTTTTTTGTTATCTTGTTTTGTGATGTGTGTGTAATTGTTTTTATACCAATTTTATTTAATTTATTAATAATATTTTTTGACCTTTTTATATGTCTAGGAATTATAATGGTTAGTAATTTTTTTTTTATTTTTTTTAACTCTTTATGCAAATTAGCTATTACAACTTCTTCTTTATCATGAGTACTTGCAGCACACCATATATTATAACCTTTAAATTTTTTTTTAAGTATAGAGTTATCTTTTTTTAATTTTTTTTTACCATAGTATTTTATATTGCCTGGCATTTTAATATTTTTAACGCCCAATAATTTTAGGTACTTAAAAGTTTCTGAATTCTGTGGCATGGCTAATGTTATTTTGTTAAAAACATCTTTTGCAAATTTTGGAAAAATTTTCCATCTTCTAAAACTTTTTTCTGTAATTCTTCCATTTAAAATAATTATAGGAATATTATTTTCATATAAATTTTTTATCATATTTGGCCATATTTCAGATTCTATAAAAACTGCTATTTGAGGCTTCCAATGTTTAATAAATCTTTTTGTATGATAATTACTGTCTAACGGAAAATATTTGTGAAAAGTCTTTTTAAATTTTAATTTTGAAAAAATCTTTGCTGAACTGGTTGTAGATGTTGTTAAAATTATTTTTTTAATTTTTTTATTTTTTTCTAACTTTTTTAGTATAGGAATTACACTCATAAGCTCACCTACACTAACCGCATGAAACCAAATTGATTGAGACTCTATTTTTTTATTTTTGTATATAGTGTACTTTTCAATAAATTTTTTTGGGTGTTCCTTCCCTTTGATTATTCTAATGAGAAATATTATAGGCGATATAAGTATAATTAATCTAGTAAATATATCGTAGAGAAAATACATTAATTATGTTTTATCTGTCTCTCATAAAAATTTTTATAAGTCTTAGATTTTGTTAAGAGTTCCTCATGTTTCCCAGAGTCTATTATACTTCCTCTATCCATTACATATATTTTGTCTGAGTTAAGAATTGTTGAGAGTCTGTGTGCAATTACAATGGTTGTTTTATTGTAAGTCAATTCATTTAACGCTTTTTGAATTTTATCCTCAGTCTCAGAATCCAATGAAGAAGTTGCCTCATCTAACAATATTATTCTACTTTTTTTAAGAAAAGCTCTCGCGATAGATAGCCTTTGCTTTTCTCCACCTGATAATCTTATACCATTTTCACCAATTTTTGTTTCAAATCCATTTTCTAAGTTTTCTATAAATTCTAAGCACATGGATAGTTTTGCTGCCTCATAAATCTCTTTATTTGAGGCGTCTGGCTGTGCATATTTAATATTATTTAAAACCGTATCATCGAATAATGTTGTGTTTTGGTCAACTATCGAAATTTTTCTTCTTAGTGATGATAAATTTACTTTTAATAAATCCTGGTTATCAATTTTTACGTTTCCTTCAGTGGGATTGTAAATCCTAGGTATCATATTTAATAATGTAGACTTTCCAGATCCACTATGACCAACAAGTGCTGTCATTTTCCCACCATTAAGTTTGACAGAAATGTTTTTAAGCACTTTATTTTCTAAATTTGATTTATAGGAAAAATTTACATTATTAAATATGATGTTTCCTTGAGATAATTCCAAATTTTTACTATTTTCATTCAAATTTATTTCATTTTTTATATCTATTATTGGAATAATTCTTTTTGCAGCAGACAACCCTTGGCTTATAGAGATATTTACCTTTGTTAGAGATTTAACAGGCTGATAGGCAAGCATCATTGCAGCAAGAAAAGAAAAAAAATTATTTATATTTAATTCTCCACTTATAATTAACTTTCCTGAGTAGAAAATTAATATTGCAATCATGAATCCGGTTAAAACTTCCATAATTGGAGTTGATCTTAAGTATACAGAGGCAATTTTAATTGATTTCTCTTTAAGATCATTAACGTACTTTTCAGACCTTTTATTTTCAAATTTTTCTCTTTGAAATATCTTAATTATTTTATGATTTTTAAATAAATCGACCAAATATCTATTTAAATCACCAGATTTTTCCTGTGCTTCTGTTGCCACTTTACCCATCCTTTTTCCAAGTTTTCTCGCAGTTATAGTTGCAAGAGGAATCATAATTATTGCTATCAAGGATAATTTCCAATTTTGAAAAAACATTACTGTTAAAAGTCCTATTAATGTTAAACCATCCTTAAATATACTCAAAAAAGCTTCTGCTAGCATTCTAGTAATTTGATCCACATCAAAATTTAAATTTGAAATATATTTTCCCGTATGTTTATTCTCAATAATTTGAGTATCAGCATTAATAAAAGATTTTAGCATATTGATTTGAAGCATTTTTTTAACTTCTTCAGATACTTTTATCATTAGCATCTTGGCTTTATAGAGAGCAATACCTTTTGTAGAAAAAGCAATAATTATTGCCAATGGAATTAAAAAAATTAATGTTTTATCTTTGTTTAAAAAGATGTTTTCTATTGCTGGATCTAGTAACCACGCAGTTGCAGACGTACTACCTGCTACTAAAATAGAAAAAAAAGCAGCTAATAAAATTTCAAAAATATATTTTTTTGTATAATCTTTATATAATCTTCTAATTATTTCCTTAACAGTCATTTTATTAAATTATCTTTCCAATTAAAATATTTATAAAAATACAAAAACCTAAAATGTTGTTGCTCTTAAATTTTTGTAAACAGCTAAATGGTAAATTGGTATCTAACTTTTTAATTTGAAAAATTATTAATTGATAAATTGGAATAACCATAAATAAAAAATATAAAAATTTAAAATCCATCAGCAGTCCTATTAAGATCAGTGATACGATAAAAAAAAAATAACAAATAAATAGAAATTTTTTTGGATCATCTTTAAATTTTATTGATGTTGATTTTACTCCTATGATTTCATCGTCTTTAATATCTTGAAACCCATATATTGTATCGTACCCGAGTGTCCAAAATATGGCTCCAAAGTAAAAAATTATTGGAATTATTGAAATTTCATTTGCAACCGAAATCCATGCTAAAATAAGACCATAATTAAATGAAATTCCTAAAAATAATTGTGGCCAGTATGTAAATCTTTTCATTAGGGGGTAAGTAAAAGCTAGTGGCATTGATATTAAGGCCATTAAAATAGTAAGCTCATTAAAATTAATTAAAACTAAAAAGGCTATCCCACATAAAACCAATGCATAAAACGACGCCAAGTTTAGAGAAATTCTTTCTGAAGCTATTGGTCTATTTTTGGTTCTCACAACCTTTTTGTCATAATTTTTATCAAAAATATCATTAACAATGCACCCTGCTGATCTCATTAAAACTGACCCTAGAAAAAAAAGAACAACAAGTAAAAAATAATTATTTAGACTTGAATTAAAGTTATAAGCAATTGTTAGCCCCCAAAGACAAGGCCAAAATAAAAGCATAAACCCGATTGGCTTTTTTATCCTGATAAGCTCAATAAAGAGATTTAAATGTTTCATAATAATTTACTTGTAAATAACAAAGGCTAGTTTCATAATCAAACTGATTCGTATGAATATAGATTACACAGTCACAGCATTG
>MDTF01018922.1_pt1 | contig 12576 bp, 8 predicted proteins | sample 811191 | NCBI WGS metagenome assembly MDTF01 (sample SAMN05326649, study PRJNA326480) | marine metagenome | isolation source: seawater | place: Southern Ocean | collected 2011
AGGGAAAGTATATGTTGTAGAATTTTTCTTTACGACTTGCCCTAGTATTTGTCCTATTATGAATCAGAAAATGCTTCTTATTCAGAAAGAATTTACAGATAATTCAAATATAGGAATAGCTTCAATCTCTATAACACCTGCCATTGATAGTCAAGAAATTTTAAAAAAATATGCTATTTCTAATGGCATTACCCATAAAAATTGGCATTTATTATCTGGAAAATCAGAGGAAACTGTTTTTAATTTATCAAACAATGGGTTTAAATTATATGCTGGAGTAGATAACAAGGTTGAACACGGTGGTTTTGAGCATTCTGGTCTATTTGCTTTAGTTGATAAAACCGGAACTATTAGGTCTAGGAAAGACAACCAAGGAAATCCAATATTATATTACAGAGCTATTGAAGATGGTGGTTTTCCAGACCAAATAAATGAATTAAAAGAAGACATTAAAATTTTATTGAATGAGTACAATTGAACTAAAAGAGAAAAAATATAAACGAGTAATCACCATTTTATCAATTATAATTCCTGTGGCCGTAGCAGCTTTATTTGGAATAAATTTAAGAAAATTAGGGTTTGATGTAGAACCTCTTCGGTTTTTGCCTCCTATATATGCTACTGTAAACGGAATTACTGCTGTTTTATTAATTGCCGCAATGATTGCAATTAAAAATGGTAAAAAAGCACTACATGAAAGATTAAATACACTTGCTATTATCTGCTCAGTTCTTTTTCTTGTCATGTATGTTGCCTACCATATGACATCAGACTCTACGACCTTTAGAGGTGAAGGATTTATAAAATATCTCTATTATTTTATTTTAATAACTCATATAATACTTTCTGTAATTGTAATACCTTTTGTATTGGTTACCTTAATGAGAGCTAAATTGGGCAAATTTTCTGAACATAGAAAAATCGCTAAAGTTACCTTTCCTATTTGGTTGTATGTTGCTGTAACAGGAGTAATTGTATACCTTATGATATCACCTTACTATGTCTAAACATATAAGCTCTTTTTTAGTAATGCTATTCTTGCTTCTGAATTCAACATCTATGTATTCACAATGCGCCATGTGTAAAGCTGTAGTTGAAAATGGTGATATTACAATGGCGGAGGGAATAAATGATGGAATCACCTATCTCATGGTATTCCCATATATCTTGGTTGGTGTTTTATTCTATTTTATTTATAAGAATAAAAAAAGGGTCAAAAATTAAAATTTCAATAAGAGCCAATCTTTGTAACAAATTCTAATTTTAATCGTCTTATGGTAGATCTTTAAAATTTAATTATAACATACATTATAAAAAATTGTATTGCACTATACAGTTAATAACCTATCTGAAATGAAAATAAAAATTTTACTAATTATAGCTATCTTATCTGTGTCCGTATCTTTTTCTCAAAAAAAATGGACATTAAAAGAATGTGTTAATCACGCCCTAGAAAATAACATCTCTGTTAAACAAAATATATTAATATTAGAACTCGCAGAACTTAATGTAAAAAATGCCAAAGGAAATTTTTTGCCGAACTTGAATGGCTCTGCATCTCAGGGGTTTAACTTTGGATCCTTCTTAGGAATTGATGGTTCTCGAATTTCTAGAGACTCCAGAAGAAACAGCTTAAGCGCAAATTCATCCACAACCCTTTTTAATGGTTTTAGAAACTTAAACACCTATAAACAGGCTCAATTAGGAGTTGAAAGAAGTAAACTAACTTTAGAAAAAATTCAAAATGACATTTCATTATTTGTAGTTAATGGATACCTTAATGTTTTATTTGCCAAAGAAAATTTAGATGTTGCAAGAATTCAGGCGGAAATTAGTAAAAAGCAAGTCCAAGCTGCAAAGCAACGATATGAAGCAGGGATCACTGCAAAAGGAGATTTATTAAATACTCAGTCTACAGCTGCAAATGATCAACAAAATATAGTGACACAGGAAAATACACTAACATTAGCATTGTTAAATCTATCACAATTACTACAAATTCCGTCAGATGGTTTTGATATTTTTAAGATAGACATAGACAGTCCGTCAGCAACTTTAACCTACAATAACTCTGAAATTGTTTATCAAAAAGCTTTGAGGAGTCAACCTCAAATAAAAAATGCTGAATTAGGAATTCAAGATGCTGATTTTAATATTGAGATAGCTGAAAGCTTTTTAAGACCCACTCTAAATTTTTCTTTTGGGGCTAACACCTCCTACCAACACTTACAGGGTAAAAAAGATGAAATTACCATCTTTGACCCTATAACTATGGAACAAGAAGTAATATCAAATGGTTTTTTTAAACAATTTTCTGATAATTTAGGTTACAACTTTTCTTTTAATCTTAGCATTCCTATTTTTAATAGAACTCAATCAAAAACAAATATTGACCGTCAATATATTAATAAAGAAATAAGTCAGGTTAATTTAACAAACGAAAAATTACAATTACAACAAACTATAGAGCAAGCATTTGTAGATTCTAAAGCTGCAGCAAAAGCCTATGAAGCATCTAAAATTTCTTTAGATGCTCAAAAAGAAGCTTTTAAAAATGCACAAGAAAGTTATAATTTAGGTGCTAGTACATTATTTGATTTTGATTTGGTAAGAACTCGTTTGGTAAGAGCAGCATCTGCTTTAATTAGAGCAAAATATGATTATGTGTTTAAAACCAAGGTATTACAGTTTTATTATGGAGAATTTAATCTAGATTAGATTTCATAAAAAGTTATAAAATGGTAACTTTTTATGACTATTTTTTTTAGCTTTATCTTTAAAAAAAAATAACGTTGACCCATATCTTAAACATAGAAACTTCTACTAAAAACTGTTCGGTTAGTATTGCTAAAAACGGAGCATTAATTTCTTTGAAAGAGATAAATAATGGTGGGTATTCTCATGCGGAAATGCTTCATCCATTAATTACAGAAGCATTGTTAGAAAGCAAGTTAACGATAAATCAAATTGATGCCATTGCTGTGGGAAAAGGCCCTGGTTCTTACACCGGTCTTCGCATTGGTGTTTCTGCTGCAAAAGGCTTATGTTTTGCCAATGATATTCCATTAATTTCCATAAATTCTCTAGAAATCTTAGCACATACGATTCCTATTGATAAAGGGAATATTATTCCAATGATTGATGCCCGAAGAATGGAAGTTTATTCCGCTATATATGATGAATCTTTCACCCTTATTAGAGAAACTAAGGCTGAAATTATAGACAAAAGTTCTTTCATAGATGAACTGCAAAATCACACTGTTTATTTTTTGGGTGATGGTACAGAAAAATGTCAAGAAATCATTCTTCATAAGAATGCAGTATTCATTAAAGACGCATTCCCATCAGCCAAAGAAATGGTGAAATTATCTTACGAAAAATACAAAGTAAACAATACCGATGATCTTGCTTATTTTGAGCCTTTTTATTTAAAAAACTTTATTGCAACTCAAGAAAAAAAGAAAGTTTAGTATACTTTATTGTTATTACTAAAATGTTATCTAATTTTTAACGAAGCTTTAATTTATAAATGAAGTCTACTCTAAAAGAACACTTAACAATTCCTTAATTTTTTGAAAACAATGTATTCAAACAATATCTAGATATTTGGGTAATCTTAAAGATTAATTAGAATCATAATACTTAGTTTTTGTCGATTAATATTATTGATTTATGAACTGCCTTTGGCCAAGGCAGTTTTTTAATATATACGAAACATTAATTTAACATTAGTATTAGTTATTTGTAGTGACAAAAAATAATATGTAATATGAAAATCAATCATGTGTTTCTATACACAGCCCTGTTTGTTTGTGTGAGTCTAAGTTCTCAAGAAACAAATGCTCCGAAATTTGGAAAGGGACTCTTTAATTTAATTGGAAAAGACAGCTCATTTTCTATGAATATGAGTGCTAGAATGCAAATTTTAGGCACTTCAAATTGGGATATTAACAATGGACTCTCAAACCCAACATCTTCTCTTCTGGTAAGAAGAGCTCGTTTAAAATTTGACGGTTTTGCCTATTCTACAAAATTAAAATACAAATTAGAATTAGGGCTATCCAATAGAGATATTGGAAAAGCCTCCTCTTTTACAAACGATGCACCGAAATATATTTTAGATGCTGTTGTAAAATGGAATTTTTCTGGAAATTTTGTTCTTTGGTTTGGACAAACTAAGTTGCCTGGAAATAGAGAACGTGTTATATCTTCTGGAAATTTACAACAGGTAGATCGCTCTTTATTAAATAGTAGGTTTACGATAGACCGAGATATGGGTTTCCAATTAAGACATCACTTTAAACTTTCTGAAAATTTTATTGTAAAAGAAGCGCTTTCTATGGCACAAGGTGAAGGTAGAAATGTTACCACAGGAAATTTAGGTGGCCACCAATATACCGCAAGAGTAGAATTATATCCTTTTGGAAATTTTAAGAGTAAAGGAGATTACAAAGGAAGCGATCTAAAGTTTGAAGAAAAACCAAAATTAGCCATTGGTTTCTCATATGATTATAACAATGATGCCGTAAAAACCAGGAGTAACCAAGGGTCATATATGGCCAATGATACTGGTTTTTATTCAACAAATATTTCAACCCTATTTATAGACGCCATGTATAAACACAACGGATTTTCTTTTATGGGCGAATATGCACTTAGAGATGCATCAGATCCTTTTGCAAAAAACTCTGATGGGAGTTTAACAGGTGATGAAGTTCAGGTGGGAAAAGGATTAAATTTACAAACTGGGTATTTAGTATCTAAAACTCTAGAAGTTTCAGGAAGGTACACAAATATAGATTGGGATAGTGACGTAACTGGTAAAGGCGCTGAAAACCAATATACTATTGGACTATCTAAATATATTGTTGGTCACAAATTAAAGGTTCAAACAGATGTGAGTTATTTAGATTTAGCCACCGGTACCAATCAATTCATGTATAGATTACAAGTTGATATTCATTTTTAATAAATAACATAACGGTAACATTCACTAAAGATAGTCACTGTAGATTTGTAACAAAATAAAAAAAGAAGAACATGGGAGATCCATATATTTTAATGTTAGTTGCCTTAGCTGTATTGGCTATTGTAGATCTAGTGGTAGGCGTAAGTAACGATGCTGTAAATTTTTTAAATTCGGCTATCGGTTCAAAGGCAATATCAGTCAGAAATATTATGATAATTGCTAGTTTAGGTGTGTTTTTTGGTGCCATTACTTCAAGTGGTATGATGGAAGTTGCTCGAAAAGGAATTTTTAACCCTGATATGTTCATGTTTCAAGACATCATGTTTATTTTCATGGCGGTAATGATTACAGATATTCTATTGTTAGATATCTTTAATTCTCTTGGAATGCCAACATCTACAACAGTATCTATTGTGTTTGAATTATTGGGTGCTGCTGTTTGTATTTCTTTAATAAAAATTTATGGCCCTGAGGGAACAAAATCTTTTTCAGATCTATGGACTTATATTAACCATGAAACAGCAACCAAAATAATTTTTGGTATACTACTTTCAGTTGTTGTTGCTTTTTCCGTGGGAGCAATTGTACAGTTTGTCTCTCGATTAATTTATTCATTTAATTTTGAAAAAAGGCCTAATTATATTAATGCTTTATTTGGTGGATTTGCTATTACTGCTATTACCTATTTTATTATCATTAAAGGGATGAAAGGAACCCCTTTTTACAAAGATGTAAAGTTTTTAATTGAAGGAAATACAATTATGATTATTGCAATCAGTTTTGTGGTTTGGTCGTTAATATCTCAAGTACTAATTCAATTCTTAAAAGTAAATGTATTAAAACTAATTATTGGTATTGGTACCTTCTCATTGGCCATGGCCTTTTCTGGAAATGATTTGGTAAACTTTGTAGGTGTACCTATTGCAGCTTGGAATTCATATCAAGCTTTAAACGATCCATTAATAAATACTACAGGATTAGCCCCTGATGCTTTCTCTATGGGAGTTTTAGCAAAAAAAGTGCCTTCTAATGTCTGGTTGCTATTAGTAGCGGGTGGAATTATGGTGGTTACCCTATGGACTTCTAGTAAAGCTAGAAATGTGATTAAAACAGGAATTGATTTATCTCGTCAAGGTGAAGGTCATGAAAAGTTTCAACCAAATCCATTATCAAGATTGGTGGTAAGAGCCTCTATGGGAATTAATGTCGGCTTGAGTTATATTCTACCTACTAAAACCATAGCATATATAGATTCTAAATTCCAAAAACCAATCATTGAATTACCAAAAGATAAAACCTACGAATTACCAGCGTTTGATATGGTAAGAGCGTCTGTAAATTTAATTGTAGCTGGTATTTTAATCTCTATTGCTACTTCTATGAAATTACCCTTATCCACGACCTATGTAACTTTTATGGTAGCCATGGGCACTTCTTTAGCCGATAGGGCTTGGGGTAGAGAAAGTGCTGTTTACAGGGTTGCAGGAGTTATTAATGTTGTCGGGGGATGGTTTTTAACTGCTATTACCGCCTTCTTAGCTGCTGCATTGGTGGCGTATCTTATTAGTTGGGACATGGTCATGATTCCTGTGTTATTAGTTCTTGTTGCTTTTTTAATTGGAAGAAACACCTTAATTCACAGAAAAAAATCTAAAGAAGTAAAAGAACAGCAGTATATAGAAAGAACAGAATTAATTACCATAAATGGAGTCATTGAAGAAAGTGCAGATCATATTTCTGAGGTTGCAAATCGTGTAAATAAATTATACACCAATGTTGTGAATGATTTATCAAATCACGACTTAAATAAATTACGCAAGACAGACAAACACGTTGGAAAGCTTAATGACGAAATAGATAGCTTAAAAGACGGAGTATTCTATTTTATAAAATCTTTAGATGATACATCTGTTCAAGCAAGTAGATTTTACATTCTAGTACTTGGTTATTTACAAGATATTGCGCAGTCTATTAGTTATATTTCTAGAGCAAGTTTTAAACATGTAAATAACAATCATAAAAACTTAAAGAAAAGTCAAGTTACTGATTTAAAAGAAATAGATAATAAATTAAGTGATTTGTTAAGTAAAGTTAGTACCGTATTTGAACACAGATCTTTTGATGATTTAGATCAAATATTGATTGAAAAGCAAGCTTTATTACAAGATGTTTCTGCTTCTATTGAAAAACAAGTCACTAGAATAAGACAAGAAGAATCTAGTCCAAAAAACACGACCTTATACTTTAGTGTTTTATTGGAAACACAAGATTTAATTACAGCTTTAATGAGTTTATTACAAACCTATGAAGAGTTTCATATTAGTACAAGAGAGGTAAAATAAAAATTTTAGGTTTATCTATAAAAAACCCAAGTTCATAAACTTGGGTTTTTTTATGAATTTAATTCTAGAGACAACAACACCATTCTTAGCTCCATAAACGTATAGGACTTATCCATATTTTCTTTTAAATGGGTGAGGTTTTTAAACTCTATAGCTTCTATAGCTTTTACCATCTTTTGGTATTTTTTTATAGGAATAAGTTCTAATACATCTATTTCACCTGATGGAATATAACTTGCCAAATGACTTTCTACAGTCCCCGAAGTTAAACTTCTTTCTATGGCAATTTCTTTGATAGCTAGACCTTTTTTAAACAACTCAAAAGAGATTTGTTTGGTGGATTTTTTATCCTCTTTTTTTTGTTCGTTGAGCTTATTAATTCGGTTTTCTTCGCAATAAATTTCAATTATTGCAAGGATCTTCTCTCCATATTTCTTTACCCGTATCTTTCCCATTCCGTTTACTTTTAATAAGGCTTTCTCGTTTCTTGGTAATTCATCACAAATAGCATACAAGGTCTCTTGGGTAAAAATTTGAAAATGAGGAATCTTCGCTGCTTTTGATATATCATCTCGTAGCTCTCGTAATTTGAGGGCTAAAATGGGATCTCTTTTAGAGCTTAATTTTTTCTTTTTTGTTGGAGCTGTTTTTTGCAAAACTGAATCTGCTCTCACTTTTAAGTATGGCAGTACTTTAAACCCTTCAGTCATCTTTTTTAAGACAAAAACTTTTTCACTTAGCACTTCTTGTAACCTATCAAACTGCGTTGTAAAATCTTTTTTTACGGCTTTGTTATCAGAAGAAAAAGAGATGCTAGCCATAGGCTGTACAATATTTTTAATGGTTGCAGTAAGAAAATAATCTACTGCTTTTATAAAACGCTCTTGAATTTGAGAACTGTTTTCGGGTAAAACACCATCTTCAGAAATGGCTATTAACTGATTTTTAAATCCATTAGAAACCTTCATCAAGGCAACAATACCGTCATCTTTTATAACTTGTAAATAATCAATGATGTTTCCTTTGATACTGGTTCTATTTTTGTAAAAGACATCTATCAATCTAGTTATTGGATACAAGAATGATTGATAGTCAAATAATTCTGAGATTAAATTTAATTGAAACTGTATTTCAGAGGCTGTTAAGATAGTCTCATCTGGGAGGTTTTCTTCAACTTCTTTGTTAAAAACACGCACAGTGTTATCATTAATAATAGCGTTACTAGTAATGGGTGTTTTTAAAACCAAACCTTCTAAAGAGGTACACCTACTCAGGGCTACATAGGTTTGTCCGTGCGCAAAAGATGCTTCAGCATCTATAATCGCTTTCGCAAAAGTTAACCCCTGGCTTTTATGAATGGTGATGGCCCAGGCCAAGCGTAAGGGAATTTGGGTAAAGGTTCCTACAATGTCTTCTTTTAACTCTTTTGTTTCTTCATTAATAGAATAATTAACCGTGTCCCATTGTTCTTTTTCTGTGATAATTTCATCAATTTCATTGGCACATTGTACAGTTACGTTTTCTCTAGAAATGTCTGTTATGACCCCAATTTTACCGTTGTAATATCTTTTTTCTGGCGATGAGTCATTTTTAATAAACATGACTTGTGCACCAACTTTTAAAGCTAATTTTTCATCGTTAGGAAACGCGTTTTCATTAAATTTACCAGACACCTCTGCCTCAAAAAAATAATTTTTTGTATTCAGTTTATTTAGTTCAGAATCATTTATTATGCTCGCTCTTCTATTGTGAGTAGTAAGGGTAATATAGCCTTCATCTTTATGTGGAGAAAAACTTGGATGGTAGCGTTCATTTAAAATAGCAGCAGAGGATTCAGACAATTGATCATTTCTGATTTCATTTAATATTTGAATAAAATCTTCATTTTTCTGTCTATAAATATGTTGTAATTCTATGGCTACTACTTTTGCTTCTTGAAAAGCGTTGGCACTAAAAAAATAAACAGTATTGTAATGTTGTTGTAGTAAACTCCATTCATTTGGTTTTACTACGGGAGCTAATTGTTGCAGGTCTCCAATCATTAAAATTTGAACTCCGCCAAAAACTTTGTGCTTGTTTTTATACCTTCGCAGAACTTGATCTATGCCATCTAATACATCTGCACGTACCATGCTTATTTCATCTATAATCACCAAATCTAAGGATTTGATGATGTCTATTTTAGTCTTGGAAAACTTACGTTGTTGGTTAGAAGTTTGGGCGATTTGGTTAGGTAAAATGGGACCAAAAGGCATTTGAAAAAAAGAATGAATGGTAACACCTTTTGCATTAATGGCAGCCACACCAGTAGGTGCTACAACAACAATTCTTTTTAGTGATGCTGCCTTTACGTTGTGTAAAAAAGTAGTTTTACCCGTACCTGCTTTTCCAGTAATAAAAAGATTTCTATCAGTTTTCTCAATAAATTGGAAGGCCAGATCTAGCTCAGCATTTTTAGGCATTTCAGCTTTTTGTAGCAAGATACCTAATTATCGGCTATTTGCTAAAAAAAATGTGTGAGTAAAATGAGATCTATTTATAAGGATTTCATATGTGCGTCTTCTAAGCTTTGCTTGACATGACAGACATTTATACTGCCATAAATTATTTAATCCTACCTAGTTTTTCTATTTTCTATAATTCAGTGCTGGAGGTCTATCGCCTAAAAGAGGTTTATAAATAAAATTCACCCCTCTTCGATTTTTAAATTCTGCTTTTGCTCTCACAATTAATTCTTGATTTTTAAATAAATCTATGACTGTTGCCGTAATAGTTTTTGCTGCAACCATCATCCCTTTTTCACCTATTGAGGTACCACCAGCAGCAACCGCTTGCCAACTATGAGCAGAAGTTCCAGGAACCCAAGTTGCAGTTCCAAAACCAACGGTAGGTACTACAAAACTAACATCACCAACATCTGTAGAGCCATAAGCTTGGGCAGTTTCTTTGTAAGGTTGTATATTAACTGCTCTATCCAAATCAGCTTTTGTCTGACCTAAACTAAGGGCTATTTTTTCAGCAAATTCTTTTTCTTCAGCAGAATATGTAACCCCTCCAATAGCAGAAAGATTGTCATGAACAAGTTTTTGTAGACTAAGGTTTGGTAGTAGCTCATGAACTCCATTAATTATTTCATAATCCATAGTTGTACCTGTACCTAAAGCGGCACCTTCACCAGCTTTCACGATTCGATTAAAAATACTACGAACAACATCTCTGCTATTGTGCCTAGAATAATAGTAGACCTCTGCAAAATCTGGAACTACATTTGGTGCTTTACCTCCATCAGTTATTACGTAATGAATTCTTGCTTCTTGTGGCACGTGTTCACGCATCATATTTACCATAGCATTCATGGCTTCAACACCATCTAAAGACGAGCGTCCCTTTTCTGGTGCACCAGCTGCATGGGCAGAAACACCATAAAATCTAAATTTTGCAGAAATATTAGCTAGTGCCGCAGCAGCACTAGCAGCATTTTGCGAACTTGGGTGCCAGTGTAATGCAATATCAACATCATCAAACAACCCTTCTCTTGCCATATATACTTTTGCACCACCACCTTCTTCTGCAGGGCAACCATAAAATCTAATAGTTCCTTTTTGCTTTGTGCTTTGCATCCATTGTTTTACTGAAATAGCTGCTGCTGCAGACGCTGTTCCAAATAAATGATGACCACAAGCATGACCAGCATCACCATTTGCAGATTTTTTTTCTGGAATAGCTTGTTGAGATAAACCAGGTAAGGCATCAAATTCTCCTAAAATGGCAACGATTGGTAGGCCCGAACCATATTCGGCAGTAAAAGCAGTAGGAATATTGGCCACTCCTTTTTTTATGGTAAAACCTTCATTTGATAAGGTTTCTTGTAAAAGAGAAGAACTTTGATCTTCTAAATACCCCATTTCTGCTAGATCCCATATTTGCATTGCTATAGATCCATATTTTTCACTTTGTGAATCTAGTTTTTTCAACACAGCTTCTTTTGTTTTTTGGGCTTTAGTGGCAACAGAAAATAATAAAGTTAGTATTAGAATGTTGCTCAAGTTTTTCATGACTTTGTAAGATATGATTTATAGCTAAATGTACTAAAATAAATTTTATCAACTGAAGTTGATCTACGTATGATTTTCTTCTATCATAGTTGAAATATCTAGGGCAAAAGGAAGTATATTATCAATATAAATATTATGAGGTTTTTTATATTAATAAATGAATATCATTAGCGATTGCATAAATTACTAATCCTACAGTGTTTTTTGCGGCAATTTTTTGAAGAATTTTTTGTCTATGATTATCAACAGTTCGTTTACTAATAAATAATTTTTTTCCAATTTCTTGGCTCGTATACTCTAAACAAATTAATTTTAGAATTTCACCTTCTCTTTTAGACAGTAATTCATTAGAAGTGAGTCTTACTTCTTCAGAACAACTATACAGATTTTTTACAAGCATTTCTGTTTTTACTTTTAAGAGGTTAGTTCTAGTTTTTTCGCACTCTTCTTTAGATAACATATGTATAGCTTTTAATTTTATTAATTACTCTCTAACTTTTCAATGATATATAGCTCAATATCATACACTTAAAGCTTTGTATTAATAGGAAGTTACACACAAGTAAAAAAAGAAAATTTTTATTATAAAGATGAGAACGTTTAATTACTTAATCAATACCTACAAATGGTGATTTTTTTTTATCCCCATTTATGGGATTTAATACACCTCTAAATATGGGTAATTCTTGTTTTTGAGCATATAAAAAAATCCCAAGCAAAATTGCTTGGGATTTTAATATTGTTCTAAAAGTATTAGACTTACATTTCTAAGGACTTAATTGGGTTACTATCCATTAATAATTCTACTGGGTTTTCTAATGCTTCTTTAATGGCTACTAAAAACCCTACAGATTCTCTACCATCTATAATTCTGTGGTCATAAGACAAGGCTACATACATGATAGGTTGTATAACAACTTCTCCAGCAACTGCCATAGGTCTGTTTACAATATTATGCATGCCTAAAATAGCACTTTGTGGTGGATTGATAATAGGTGTTGATAGCATAGATCCAAAAACACCACCATTGGTAATGGTAAAAGTACCCCCTGTCATTTCATCAATGGTAATTTGTCCGTCTCTAGCTCTTATTGCCAAGCGTTTTACCTCAGTCTCTACCCCTTTAAATGTTAATTTTTCTGCATTTCTAATGACAGGCACCATCAATCCTTTTGGACCTGAAACCGCTATAGATATATCTTGAAAATCA